>LKMJ01000192.1_pt1 | contig 40519 bp, 35 predicted proteins | sample 643391 | NCBI WGS metagenome assembly LKMJ01 (sample SAMN04112250, study PRJNA286221) | soda lake metagenome | biome: soda lake; feature: Kulunda Steppe; material: water; isolation source: sample PL-Br10 brine of Picturesque Lake | place: Russia: Kulunda steppe | collected 2010-07 | reverse complement strand
AGTTATCAATACGCTCACACCGACGATCTGTACAGTCGGGTACATTTCCTGGCAGTTCGAGATCTTGCTCGAAAGCGGTGCTGAAACGATGTCTCGTCTCTGCCAGGGACGGTCACTCGATGAGTTCCCACAGTTCTCAACAACAGCCCGTAGGGCACGGAGTTCACTCACTAAGATGACCGCTCGCGAGGTAAACGGCAAAAAGGAACCAGTAACGGCAACACGGCGCCTGCGAGAGCAACGCATCGCGCTCCACACACTCGTGGAGAACACACCGGAAACGTTTCATCCCGAAATCCAGCAGGTGGCCAACTGGATCGATGCACTGTACGATGCATTCCAGTATGGAATCAAGAGTTTCGATACGGCATTCGGATACGATTTCGCGACCGAGCAGACTGTTGGGCTCGGGATCCGGCTCGATCCCGACCCGGATGCGATCCACACCGAGCGGCTTCGGTACGCTTACCGACAGTACATCCAGACTGCCTGTGGCCTCGATGTCGAGGAGGTTGTCCGATCAGTCCGAAGCAATGTTAGAAAAGTCAAACAACCAGCGCCAGCTACCCATCCCTGAGCAACGTTTTTGTCTCGAACGTTTTCTCGTGTATTTGATTATTGCAATTATTTTCTTGAGTGAACGGAATATCGCGATGTCAGGAAGCGCTTGCTTTTGGGGACCGCGTCGTAGATATCGGTGTGTCAATAACATCCTGTTCACTCATAGCGGTAATGAGTCCAATAATTACTATCAGTCGTGAGGCCCACAGAGCGCGGAAAATCGAACCGGAGGAAGCCAGTCGCTTCGCTCGCTGTGCGGACTGTGATTTCGGTAATTCGATTCCCCTGCGCTGAACTTTGGGTTCGTCACTAACTTCGCCAGAAAGTCCGGGCGCGGGAATCGAACCCGCGTCTTGGGCACCACAAGCCCAAAGGATACCATTACCCCAGCCCGGACACGCATCTAACCGTTGCCGAGTGGCACAAATATACGTTTCGAACTATCACCGGGGAACAGACCCAGGTACGAACGCTTTTGACCATCGGCAATCAGCACCCTGGTATGAAACAGGGAGGCTCCGAGGAGGCGAAACAACGAGCCGGAGAAAGCGCAGCAGAGCTCGTCGAGGACGAAATGACCGTCGGTCTTGGAACTGGATCCACAGCAGCAACAGCGATCGAACACCTGGGCGACCGTGTCGACAGCGGACTCGATATCGAGGGCATTCCCACATCCTACCAGTCGAGAGAAACTGCACGAGTGGCAGGAATCCCGCTGACGACACTGGATGAGTCAACTCCTGATATCGCAATCGACGGTGCAGACCAGTTTGCTGGCTGTACACTCATCAAAGGCGGCGGGGCAGCACACACCCGCGAGAAGGTCGTCGACAGCGCAGCCGACCGCTTCGTTGTCGTTGCAGATACGACCAAAGAAACAGAACACCTTGATTACCCTGTTCCCGTCGAGGTGCTTCCTGACGCACACCAGACGGTCAGCGATCGGATCGAGGAACTGAATGGTGACCCGAGCCTCCGTCAAGCAACCCGGAAGGACGGACCTGTGATCACCGACAACGGAAATGTCGTTCTGGACTGTCATTTCGAGCTGATTCGAGATCCTGCGCAGCTGGCGACTCAACTCTCGACGATTCCTGGTGTGCTCGAACACGGACTGTTCGTCGATCTGGCCGACGAGGTTCACGTAGCCACGGCTGATGAGGTCCGTATCATCACTGAATAAAAATACGCGGAAACGTCAGCCTGTCTTACAGGTCGCGCGGCTGGACGGTTTTCCGGTCGTTTGCTTCTGCGCGTCGGGCTGCGTCCTCGAGCAGCTCCTCGACTTCGTCGTCGAGTGCGGCGTAGAAGTCCGATGCTACGTTCATGTCATCAAGCTCTTCCTTGACGGCGGCTTTGACGATTAGGTCTGCCATACAGGCGTGGCTTTTCGAGGATCGTTTATAAGCTTTCCCGTTTCTGCCCGGTCTGAGGGTTCCTCTCGGGGTTTCAGCGGCGGTTTCTGCCGGGTGTTTTGTCTCCGTGTAGCTAATCGGCCACTCAGACCGACAAACTGGAGTATACATCGCCCGTTTTCCGGATATGCGCGACATTCTCGAGGCGGTCGCAGAGGGGACGGTTACTCCCGAGGTTGCTGAAGCAACACTCCGCGGCTACGTGACCAACGAGGCCGGTCGGTTCGACGCAACGAGGTGCCAGCGAAGCGGTGTCCCCGAAGCGATCCTTGCAGACGGGAAAACACTCTCCGAGATCACGACACTGATCGACGCGAGCATCGAAACGACAGATCGTGCAATCCTCACCCGCGTTGGGGCCGAGACAGCGACTGACATCCGGGAGCATCTGGCAGAAACGTATCCCGCTGCAGCTATCGATGTCGACGAACGCGCTGGAACAGTCGTCGTTCACACCCAGCAGTTCGAACCCCCATCTCTCGACGCGTCAGTCGCGGTCGTGACGGCGGGAACGTCAGATGCTGTCCCGGCCGGTGAGGCTGGGACTATTGCCGCAGAGATGGGTGCGTCTGTTGAGCGGATCCACGACGTCGGTGTTGCCTCACTTGATCGCTTGCTCGACCAGCTCCCTCGCTGTCGTGACCAGGACATTTTGATCGTCGCGGCCGGGCGAGAGGGTGCGCTGCCAACGGTGCTCGCCGGGCTCGTCGATGTTCCGATTATCGGGCTTCCTGTCTCGACAGGCTATGGACACGCGGGCGATGGCGAGGCTGCACTCTCCGGAATGCTCCAGTCCTGTACTGCACTCTCGGTCGTCAATATCGATGCAGGCTTTACTGCGGGTGCACAGGCTGGCTTGATCGCCAGACAACTCGATGCAGCACGGCAGTCCTAGCGCTTTTTTCCAGGTGTTTTCGGACGTCTAACGCAGCAGCGACCTGAACATCTTACGTGTAAGGTATCATTCCTATTTATGTAGAGCTACTATCTATAGATACCGGCAGAGTGAGGCCGGTAATACTACGATGCCACAGTGTAATCATTGCGGTGCGCACGTTTCAGACCGCTTTGCCCGCGTCTTCGCCGACGAGTACGGACGTATTCGAGCGTGTCCGGGTTGTTCAGCGAATGCGGGTATCGCCGAAGTGGCGAAAGAACGTGCCCAAGAAGTCTGATCGACTGCAGGCAGGAGTTTGCAATCCGTGTCCCGAACGCTGCAGTCCTGGTATCGATACCGCGGACCCCCTGGCTCCCCTTCTATTAAATCCCTACGACGAGTATCCCGTTTTCACTCTCAGTACGACGAACGTTTCATTTTGTGAGTCACATCTGCTCGATGCTCATCGGCGGACGCCTTGCAGACGGTTTGTTTCTGTTTCCGTCACAACAAATCCGACGGATTCCCAGAAGGAACGGACGGCTGGCACAAACCGGGCGAGAAGTTCCTCGCGCCTGGCTGCAGCCGCCTCGACGAGTTCGGTTCCGATTCCCTGTCCTCGTCGCCCGGGACGTACAGCGATGGCCCTGATCTCTGTCCCCTCGAGGACCACTACCCCGAGGATCGGCCCCTCTGGTCTCGTTGCGACAAGAACGTTTCCAGTGCGTATTGCAGGCGCGAGGTAATCGATATCGATCTGGAGGGCAGCGCCGTCGATAATGCTCGCAACTTCGGCGAGTTCGTCCGCTGTCGACTCCTGGATCTGCATCAGTTACCCGCCCTGAATTAGCCGAACAATTCTGACGTGATCGACGTCGGGATCGACAGGCTGGTCTTCGGGGACTGGCCGACCGTCGACCATCACAGAGACCTCATGCTCGCTCACATCGAACGGCGTGAGAAGATCGGCGTAGCACTTCCCGCTGGCGTCGATCTCTGCGCTTCCCTCGCCAACGAGTTCGACCGTTACGCTCATACAGCATCTAGCGCATCGGAGTGTTTGAGCATACCGACTCGTATGTCTTCGCGTGGCTCAGTCACGGATACCTCTCGCATCTTAGTTCTTATATGTGGCCCTGATGAAAGGAGCATATGGTCGAGAAGTCGAAATGGATCCGGCTGCCCCGGAGTGTTGTCGTCGGCCACGACGTCCTGGCACAGACGGGTGCTGTGGTCTCGAACAGCCATCTGACGGGACAGCCCCTGGTCGTGACCAGTCCAACACCAAAACAGGTCGCGGGTGATCGGGTTGTCGAAGAGCTTGCCGCAATCGGACCAGAGCCAGAGACCATCGTTGTCGAGGAGGCAACCTTCGCGGCGATCGAGATGGTGCTGGATCGAGCAGCGGCAGTCGACCCTGGCTATCTGGTTGGTGTCGGTGGCGGGAAAGCAATCGACATCGCGAAGATGGCCGCAGAGGATCGCTCACTCGGATTCGTTTCGGTGCCGACAGCAGCAAGCCACGACGGAATCGTCTCCGGTCGAGGATCGGTTCCCGAAGGAGACACCCGCCACAGCGTCGCGGCGGATCCACCGGTGGCGGTGATCGCCGACACCGGTGTGCTGGCAGACGCACCCTGGCGGCTGACCACCGCGGGCTGTGCGGATATTATCTCGAACTACACCGCCGTCCGTGACTGGAAGCTCGCACACCGGCTCAAAAACGTCCGATACTCTCGATACTCCGGCGCGCTCTCGCAGATGACTGCGGAGATGCTCGTCGAACACTCCGATTCGATCAGGCCTGGCCTCGACGAATCTGCCTGGATCGTCGTCAAGGCGCTCGTCTCCTCCGGCGTAGCGATGAGTATCGCCGGCTCGTCCCGGCCAGCCAGCGGCGCCGAACACCTGTTTAGTCACCAACTGGACCGTCTGGTTCCGGGGACTGCCCTGCACGGCCACCAGGTCGGCGTCGGTTCGATCGTTACTGCCTATCTCCAGGGTGGGGACCGCGAAGATTGGGTCGATGTCCAGCAGGCGCTCGAGGGGATCGGTGCACCAACCACTGCAGAGGAGCTCGGAATCGACGAGGAGACTGTCATCGAAGCGCTGACGACGGCCCACGAAATCCGGGACAGATACACGATTCTCGGGGATGGTATCAGCGAAGCGGCTGCACGCGAGGCTGCCGAAGTGACAGGCGTCATCTAGAACAGATGCGGCCCGAGAATTGCGACGACAACTCCCAGGATTGTACCCATTCCCAGCAGGTGAACGATAATCCGTCTCACTCTGTCGGAAAGCGGGAGGCCGAACGCTTCAGTACCGATTGCAAGCGATAACGATAGCACCCGCCCGCCATCGAAAATCACCACCGGTAACGCGTTCAGCAGGCCAACGTTTGCACTCAAAAGTGCAGTCCAGAACGCGAGATTCGAGAGAATACCGAGTGCTGTGACAGTTTCGGCAGTCGGTGCTGTCCCGCTCCTTGCTGCCCAGCCGAAGTACGTCATAAACGCCTCCATTGGCGAGGCTGTCCAGGGAAGTAACAACACCACGAACGCGAGTAATGCGACGACCAGGTTGTTCATCACACCGACAGAGAACACACGTAAGCGAATGCGTCGCGTCGACTCGTCGAGTGACTCCTCAGGCAGGACGTAGGCTGCGATCGGTATCAGTCCAAACAGAAAGGCAACACCCCACTCCTGAATTGGAATTCCTGCGCGCCGACAGGCAATCGCGTGTCCACCTTCGTGAACGACTGTCGCGATGATCAACGCAGCAACGACATACACTGTCGCCGAAAGCGGCATGAAATCGTTGAGGCCGGGGACTGCCACAGTGTTTTCGGGAGCGTTGAGCGCTGTCGCCTCGGCCTGTGTCAGGCCGATCCAGGCCCCGAGAACCACAAGCGCCAGTCCACCAAGTTGGGTACACAACAGACAGCCAATCGAGAGATCACCCCATCTATCCCACACACTGTGATCCGCGAGTGAGTCAAACCGGTCACTCTGAGCGGTGCTGTACAGATACAACACACCACCACCGATCTTGACTGGCCCGGGCAACGCAGTGTTAATCCGTTGCTCCAGTCGGTTGAGTCGGCGGCGCATCGACATGAGGTGTGGTTTATGTTGCGGTCTCAAATGCTTGATGGACGCCGCGAACGGAGTAACAGTACACGAATAAGATGTGCGCTCAGTTCAATTATATAACTGTTACGCGACCTTTCAAAACAGATTTGGTCGTTGTTTTATTATAACTATATACTGCTCAAATGGGGTTGTATGGCAAATAACAACCAAACGCGCAGACAGTATCTGAACACGTGTGGGGCGGTGGCTGCTGGTCTCGGTCTCAGCGGCTGTTTGAGCACCTTACCACCACTCGGACAGCGCGTGAACTACGGGCGTGTTGATCTGCCAGACGGGCCGGCAAACGAGCCAGACTACCGGCGGTGGATACCAGCGCTTTCAGAACTGCCATACGAGATGAGTGCTGAGGATCTTGGCGTTTCGTTTGTGATGCCGAATCAGTACAGGGAGTCACCGTTCGATGCTGACCCAGGCATTGCTGGTTCCCTGATACAGATCGGTGTTGATTACGCCGGCTACGGTTTCGACCGGTTCGACCGTGCGTTTTCCCTTGGGTTCCAGGAGACCGCAGTCACCGTACAGACCCGGGATGTTGAATCCGCATTTGCAAAAGAAGCACTGGTGGACGGTGGCTACGACCACGGTGAGTCCTATGCTGAGTACGAACTGTTCGAGTGGACGGGTGCAGATGAGCGAACAGTCGCCGTCTCTAACTCGGCAATTTTGCATTCACAGACCGACGGCGGGGAGACGGCTATCAAGCGGTGTATCGACGCAGAACAGGGCAGTATCGACCGGCATCTCGAGACCAACGACTCCTTCGCACGGTTTACCGACGAAGTCGGCCTCTTCGAGTCGATCCTATACAACGATTTTCTCTCGGATGAGCCGGAACAAGAGCGCGCGAGTGCAATGACGTTCACCTACGATGATGATGCAGGCTACTTTGTGCACTATCATCAGTATGCAGACGCAGTTCCCGATGAAAGTGAGATTCGAGAGGATCTGGAAAACGAAGACAACAACGATGTATTTCAGGCACTCAGTGTCGATATATCGATAGACGAACCGTTTGTAGAGATCGTGATGCGCATGGATGAATCGGATCTCGAAGAGCGGACATCAGAGGCAATTCTCCCGACAGTCACCTGGGAAGTAGATCGGGAGACACCAGCAATCCGTCACACAGCCGGTGAACCGGTCTCCGCTGATAGGCTCAATCCGGAGCCGACGGATGCGTTCGATCCAGCGATCAACGAACAACACGCGACAGTCGAACCTGGTGACACACTTGAGGTCGACCCAGAGACGCTCCAAACCGAAACAAATGTACGGCTCTTCTATGAGCAATCGGGTAACGGGAGTTCAACAGTCATTACCAGTCACGAATTCGATGAGTACAACGACGAAACGGAGTAATAGCCACAGAACTACGACAGATAGCCACAACCACTCTACAACTGTGACGGGGACGCCAGCGCTGTCGACGGTCGCCGAGTTTCTGGAGGATGAGTATTCACGCCAGATACTCACAGCAACGAGTCTCGAACCAATGTCGAAAACAGAGCTCGCACGCGAGATTGAGAGTTCGTTGCCGACGGTCAGTCGTCGAGTCGATAAGCTCCTGACTGCCGGGTTTCTTCGTGAAAGCACACGAATTCGATCAGATGGGAACCACGACACCGTCTACATCGCTGAACTGGATCGAGTCGAGTTCGTCCTCAGAAATGGGACACTTGAGTACGAAATCGAGTACAGAAAACGAGATATGAGTGACAAAATACAGGAATTATGGGGGAAGTTCTAAGATGCCGTTTCTGACTGACGGCTCACTTATCGAGATATCGACGCTCTTACTCTCTGCTGGCTCTGCAGTCATTGGGCTTTTTATTGCGTTCCTGGCTTTGCGTGCCCTCCGTCGCCATCGGAGCAGACAGATGTTGTATCTCTCTGGTGGGATGATTTTGCTTTTTGGTGCAGCGTACTCGCTTGCGATGATCGGAACAGTGCTTATTCATTACCGGATCATCACGCTTCCACAACAGGATTATTTCATCTTCGGTGTTCGCGCACTGCAGTTTCTGGGTCTGCTTGCCATCGCGTACTCGATGCTCATCGACGAGTGATCGAAGACTGCATTATCACCCCAGATACTCGGGGACCATCTCGGTGCTGTATGGTTTCCATAGTGCACTCTCGTCGGCTGTTCCGCCCGTCTGCTTGGCGTCGAACAACACCGCAAGCCGGTACAGTGTTTCTGTCTCCTCTGCGCGGTCGTTACGCAGGCCAAGTATCGTCACAGTATCGAGAGCCGTGATTGCACAGTCGACGCCTGTCCGATCCGATACGGTTGCCACTGCCGTCGGCTCGAGTGAGTCGTCGATACTGATCCGTGTCGAGGGAAGTCGAACCGCGCCATTTTCCTCGGTATACAACACTTCTTGCTGCTCGTTTTCGACTCTGGTGTACACCTCGATCGCACCGGCCTCTGCGTGTTCGCGCTCGTACTGTTCCGGTGACACTGAGACTGTCCGCTGATTGATCGAAAACGAGTCGTACGATTGCTCGAGTGCCGACAGGTACGACTCTACTGCTTTGCTCTCTTGCTCCACCGCTCCCATACTCCGGCTCACTCACCGCTACATTGTAAACCCAGGTGGCCATTTCTATCCACAAGAATCTCAACTGATATCTGGCAACTACCCACACACAGAATGCGACGGAATAGGCCCAATTCGTGCGAATTCTTCCGATTCGGCGCTGTGGGTTCATGGAACGTTCCGAATATCAGTGCTGAGAGGGCCCAGTATAGTACGTTTTTTGACGCTGGGCCACCCACTCCTCGCCAATGAGTGAGTACGATTACGACGAACTCGGGCTGGTCGCGGGGCTGGAGATCCACCAGCAACTCGACACCGAGACGAAGTTATTCTGTGACTGTCCGACGGAGCTGCGTGAACCAGACGACGCGACCCGGACGTTTACTCGGTATCTCCACCCGACAAAAAGCGAACTCGGCGAACTCGACCAGGCCGCGGTCGAAGAGAGCCGTGTCGACCGCGAGTTCGAGTATCTTGCCTACGATAGCACCTGTCTCGTCGAGGAGGACGACGAACCCCCGGCGCGTGTGGACGAGGAGGCGCTTGCGGTCACACTGGAGATCGCACAGCTGCTCGATATGTCGCCGGTCGACCAGGCCCACGTGATGCGAAAGATCGTCGTCGATGGCTCGAACACTACCGGCTTTCAGCGGACGATGCTCGCTGGGACTGATGGCGCAATCGAGACCTCCGAGGGAACGGTCGGTATCGAGGATCTCATGCTCGAAGAAGAGAGCGCAAAGCGCATCGAGGAGACCGACAGTGGTGTTCGATACAGCCTTGACAGACTCGGTATCCCACTCGTCGAGATCGGGACACGACCAGATATCTCCTCACCAGAACAGGCCCGTGATGCCGCAGAACAGATTGGGATGTTGTTGCGCTCGACAGGCAAGGTCAAACGCGGCCTCGGAACGATCCGGCAGGATGTCAACGTCTCGATCGCTGAGGGGGCTCGCGTCGAAATCAAGGGTGTCCAGAGCCTCGACGATATCGATGATATTGTTCGAAACGAGGTTGGCCGCCAGAAGGAGCTGCTGGATATCGTTTCTGACCTCGAGGACCGATCCGCAAGCGTTGGCGACGTTCAGGATGTCTCCGACGTATTCGAGGACACCGAAAGCGGTGTGATCGCTGGTGCACTTTCCGGCGACGGAACGGCGATGGCTCTCCCGCTGTTTGGCTTCGATGGCATTGTTGGCAGAGAGATCCTGCCAGACCGTCGTCTTGGCACGGAGTTTGCCGACCACGCAAAGCGCCACGGTGCGGGTGGAATTTTCCACACTGACGAACTCCCTGCCTACGGAGTGACAGAGACTGAAGTCGCGGCGTTGCGTGAGGCAGTCGGTGCAGGCCAGGCGGATGCCGTTGCGCTCGTCGCTGACGACCCCGAGACAGCCGAACTCGCGATCGAAGCGGTCCGCGAGCGTGCCGAGAGCGCGCTCGCAGGTGTGCCCGAGGAGACTCGCGGTGCGAACGACGATGGGACGACCCAGTATCTCCGTCCGCTGCCGGGGGCGGCACGGATGTACCCCGAGACGGATGTTCCGCCAGTGGAGCCTGATCCGACGGAGATCGAGACGCCCGAACTGCTCACTGAACGCGTCGAGCGATACCAGTCCGAACTCGGGCTTGGCGAGGCACTGGCCGAGCAGGTTGCCTACGGCCGGCGAATGAACCAGTTCGAGGCAGCAGTCGAGATGGGTGTCGATCCGACCCTCGCAGCCCAGACACTCGAATCGACTGTCACGGAGCTCCGACGTGACGATGTCCCCGTCGAGACCCTCACGGACAGCCACTTCGAACAGCTGTTCGAGTTGCTCGTAGCAGACGAACTCGCCAAAGAGGGGATTCCGGAACTGCTGGCGGCGGTCGCCGAGAACCCCTCACGCGCTGTCGCCGAAACGGCCGAACAGCAAGGCCTCGGCAGCGCTGATGAAGACGACGTTCGAGACGCGATCGTTGATGTCGTGGAGCGAAACCAGGAACAGGTCGAAACAGAAGGAATGGGTGCGTTCTCCGCCCTGATGGGTGAGTGTATGGCTGCGCTACGGGGCAAGGCTGACGGTGACGTGGTCAGTGACGTCCTCCGTGAGGAGATCCAGAAACGTTCCTGACACTGGTTGCTGTAACTGAACGCTCTGTTTATCAAGATAGTCTCGTTGCGTGTCGAACCCATGGCACACTCCCGTTTCGGGAGTCATACAGCCTAATCTGCAGAGCCGTTAAACGACTACCTGGCGAGTCGAAGTTCTATCCGTTCCGACCGCTTTGAACAAAACACTTAGGAGCCCATGGTACGCGAACACAAGATAGGGGAGTGATAGAAATGCGCATAGTAACGCTGACCAAAGGCGTCCCGGACTTCCGGGAGGGAAAAGTCTCCTTCGACGAGGATGGCCACCTCGAACGAGGGAAAACACCGACTGTAATGAATCCAAACGACAAGATTGCACTCCAGGCTGCACTGCAGACGAAAGTCCGCAACGGCGGCCAGCTGTCGTTGATGAGTATGGGGCCACCTGGCTACAAGGAAGTGCTTCAGGAAGGAATGCGCGACGTGTATGCAGACGATCTGTATCTGCTTTCAGACCGCGAGATGGGTGCTGCCGACACGTGGGCAACGGCGATGACTATCGCGACGGGGATCGACCATCTCGAAGAAGAGCCGGATCTCATCTTTGCGGGATTCAAAACGGCCGACGGCGAGACGGGCCACACTGGCCCACAGACCAACTGGTGTATCGACATTAACGAGAACATGACCGATCGCCCGATCATCACCCACGTCATCTCACTGGAGATCGACGACGACGAACAGAGAGTCAGGGCAAAACGACTTGTCGAGGGTGATGTCTCCGAGATAGAAACCGTCGAGACGGATCTCCCGGCGTTTATCGTGACAGATCCGGAGTTCGAGCCGACCTATCGGAAAGCCGAACACCGTCTCAGGTACAAGGATCTCCAAGAAGAGACGAAACGACGGGCCGAGGACATTGATCTCGACGAGGATGTAACCGTCTGGAACCACGAGGATCTGAACCTCGATCCGGATTTCATCGGGCTCGATGGCTCGCCGACGATCGTCGCAGGCGTCGATCCGATTCCGAAAGGACCCTCCGAGCGGGAGGCGACGATGATCGATCCCGACGACGAGGCGGCAATGGAAGCGGTGTTCGAAGAACTCAACACGTATACTGCAGGTGACTAACGATGGTCGAACTCGATCCAACTGAACACGAAATATCGGAGCTCGGACCGAAAATCAAGGATATCGATGATCTCCAGGAACTCGAGGAGATGCTGGCTCTCGAAAAAGACGCAGATGACCGAATGCCGGTCAAACAGCTCATCGAGAGCCGCATCGATGCACTCGACGATGGTGACGATGAGGTTGATCCGGGCGATGCGGATCTGACCGAGCTAACCATCGCGGATGTTGCGAATATGGTCCGGGATATAGATGACGTCGACCTGCTCAAAGAGCTTCTCGAACGCGAGAAAGCGGGCAAAGAACGGACTGGCGCAATCTCACAGATCGAGAGCCGCATCGAATCTGTTGCGGGGACGGCCGAAGCAGATGCCGTCGACATCGAGTACGTCCCGCCCGAGGAGAAGTATCCGGAGCTTGAACATCCGACTGCCGACAAACAGTACGTCGAGGGTGTCGCTGGCGAGAAGTACCGGGATATGTGGGTCTACTGTGAGACACAGCAAGGCGAGCTGATCGACGTCTCCAAAGAGATGCTCGGCCACGCCCGGCAGCTGATGGACGAGTACAACAGCGACGAGGGGTATGGGGGCGACGAAGACGGCAATCCAGAGGAGGTCGTCGCGGTGATCATCGGTGACGAGATCGGTACTCTCGCAGAGGAAGCAATCGCCTACGGCGCTGATCGGGTCGTCTACCACGAAGACGAGCGCCTCGAGCGGTTCCGACACAAACCCTATACCGAAATCGTCTGTCACATGTGCCGGGATTTCGACCAGGAGTGGCGAGACTACCACGAGCCACGGTATGCGGTCTTCCCGGCGACGAACAACGGCCGGGATCTCTCCGCGCTCGTCCAGGGTGAACTCGACAGCGGACTCGCCTCGGACTGCTCGGATCTGTACATCGACGAGACGATGATTTCGAACCCGGCGAAAACTGGCGCTGCGGGCGAAAAAAAGGAGTTCGAGCGTGTGCTTCACATGCCACGGCCGGATTTCTCCGGCTTCGAGTACTCAACCATTCTCTGTATCGACAAACCACACCGCGATTTCCACCCGCAGGGCGCAAGCGTCATCCCTGGCGCGTTCGATCTGCCCGACCCGAACTCCGAACGAGAGGGCGAGATTGTCGAACACGATATCGATCTTCCCGAGGACTGGTTCCAGATCGAGGTGACAGAGCACGATACACTCGAGGACGGTGTCGATCTGACTGGCCACGACGTCGTTGTCTGCATGGGTCGTGGGATCGACCGCCAGGACCCCACAGAGGGGATCGAACTCGGACTCGAACTGACAGAGGCGTTCGAAGACGCCGCATTCGGCCTTACTCGGGGCGTCATCACGGCCTCCTACGAGTTTGCGGGTCACGTCGAGCAGTACATCACCGAAGAACGCCAGATCGGCGAGTCCGGCCAGGTCGTCGAACCCGACCTCTACATCGCGGCAGGGGTGTCAGGAGCAGTCCAACACAAAGTTGGGATGGACGACTCAGAAACGATCGTCGCAATCAACACTGATCCCAAGGCCGACATTCGGGATTTCTCGGATTACTTCATCGAGGGCGATCTGTTCGAGGTTCTGCCACGGCTGACACAGGCACTGGAAGCGGGCGATCTTGCGACGGCAGTTGCGGAGGTAAGCGATGACTAACTACGAACACTACGAAGCGGTCGTCGTCGGGGCTGGCCCTGGCGGTGCGACTGCAGCAGCGACACTCGCAGAACAGGGCGTCGAAACACTGGTACTCGAACGCGGCGTCGATGCCGGCTCGAAAAATGTCTCGGGTGGGCTGTTGTATGCCGAGGAGTCAGCACCCTACACGATCGACAGCGTCTTCCCTGGCATCCGGGAACAGGCGACAGAGCGTCCGGTTGATGACCACTACATCCACAACATCGCCGGCAACAAGGTGAAGACGTTCGATCTTGGCGAGTTACATCACTACGACACCGAGTGGTGTGATGCAGTCCTGCGCCGGAAGATGGACTCCTGGCTCGCACAGCGAGTTCACGAAAAGACACGCGAAACTGGTGGTGGTCTGTTGACCGAGGTCAGAGTCAACGGACTGCTCCGTGAGGGTGGCCAGATCGTCGGGGTTACACTCGACGAACTCGATCCCATCAAAGCTGATATCATCATCGCCGCCGACGGCGTCAACTCCGAACTCGCCAGAGATGCGGGGCTGATGGACTGGGAGGACCCAGAGGAGTGGTTTCAGGGCGTCAAAGCTGTTGTGGAGATGGACCCCGAGACGATCAACGACCGGTTCGGGATTGCCGAGGACGAAGGCGATGCACACCTGTTCTCGGGTGATCTCTTCGATGGCGTACGCGGTGGCGGCTTCCTCTATACAAACGAATCGTCGCTGTCGATCGGGACGGTGTTCCATCTCGACTCGCTCGCTGCGGAGCGCGCAGAACCGCACGAACTGCTCGATAACCTGTTGACCCATCCGCTGATGGATCAGTGGTTCGACGGCGAGTACCACGAACGGGAGTACTCCGCAAAGCTCGTGCCAGATTCAAAGAAGGTCGCCCATCCGTCCCCACACCGTGGACGGCTCATGCTGGTGGGCGATGCAGCCGGACAGATGCAGGCACAGGGGCCGGTGATCAAGGGGATGAACCACGCCGTCACCGCTGGCGGGCTGGCGGCCGAAGCTTACGCCGAAGCGAGAGCACGTGGCAACCCCGAACAGGCCGGCAGACTGTACGAGGAGAAACTCAACAAAGAGGGAGTTATGGACAAACTCCGGCCGAAACGGTACCGGATGACCCGGGCACTCTCCGAAAGCAACGCAGTCAGTTCGATTGGCAGCCGACTTCTCGATTCGCCTGTCGGTGGTGTCGGACTGAAGCTTTTCGACGGATTGATCGAGAAGTCCTACAACTCGCCGTTGCTGCTGGGAATGATTCCTGACACGCGGCTTACCTACGTCGACGTGCCGACACGCATCGGCGAGGTACTCGGCACGGAGATCGTCGGCGAAAACGAGATCGAACCACCCGAACTGGACGACCGGATCGGTGATCTGACCTACGATGTCGACGACCCACACATCGAAGTGCTCGACAACAGCTTCGAAGCCAGCGGCACGGCAGTCACGGCCTGTCCGGTCAGCGCGAAAGGGTTCGGCGGTGGCTGTTATCGCGAGGAGACAGTCACGAAAAACGGCACCGAAACACGGAAAGTCAGCCTCGACACCCAGCCATGTGTCGAGTGTGGAACCTGTGCGGTCGTCGCAGATACCCACTGGGAACACCCAAGTGGCGGGAAAGGTGTCGAGTTCAAACAGGGATAGCGGAATGAGCGACGAGCTATCCGCTGAACAGCGCTTTGCCACGCGGATCCACGAGCTTGCGGATAGCGCGACAGTCGACTGTGCAGCCTTCACTCCGCCAGCACAGCCACCGGACGAAGACCGTGCAATGGAGTACCTCCGCGACGGTGTCGGGCCGGCTGTCTCGCTGTACGTCGAAGCCAGGACTGGCGGGCTCATGGTCCATTTCCCACCCGACGAGTACCATGCGTTAGAGGGGGCGATGAACGACTGGCTGGAGCTGTACGCAGCCTGCTACGGTGTCGACATCTCTGCGGAGTTCACTATCAGGGAAACAGCCGAACTGCTCGTCGATACCCACAATATCTGTGATGTGGCACAGATTCTGACCGGTGTTCCAGAACGGTAAATCACCCACAAATACTCTCATTTTTCGTGATGATTACTGGTTCACTCTCCGAGACGGTGATGTAGCTTTTTAGTATCTCGCATCGAACTGTGGGTAATGGCGTCCCCACTGGCCGATGGACTGTTCGCAGTTGCTACTCTCTCCGGTGGTCTTCTCTGTTTGCTCGGACTTTATTGCTACAAGCGGTGGGACGAACCCGGCGTCGGGGCGTTTGCGGCGTTCAGTACACTGCTCGGGATCGGAGGGATCGTCGGTGGGCTAGTTGGCGTATTCGTTGGTGGTGCCGAAGTGACCGATCAAATGCCACCCTGGATGGGTATTGCGTTTCTGTTCTGGGGACTTTCCACCGTACCGTGGTTACTGTTTGCTGTCCAGTACACCGGCAAATACACGCGTGTTCGCATGCGGACGATCGCAACGCTCGCTGCCCCGGTCAGCATCTTTATTCTCGTGGTACTGTCTGAATCGGGAATCGGTGTAACCGAGAGCGTCGTGTTAACGATTGTCGGATCGTTTTCTATAATATATGTTATATTTTTGTGTATAATTGGTGTGTACCTGATTTTTCGAACGACACACGAGTACGGGCATCTATCGCTGGTTCAGGGTGTCTGTCTCGGATTCGCCGGAGTGTGGACGTTTTTGGCTATGAACACTGTCGGAATACTGTTCAATGATGTCGGGCTGACGGCGGCTGCCGGGGTGTACAGCATCTCTTTTGCGTTGCCGGCCGGCTTGCTCGCGTTGGCAATATTCGCCTACGATATGTTCGAGTCCACGCCCGCCGCGGGTACAATCGGTGAGCAGGCGATCGCCCGCGAAACAGAGGATCTGGTGTTCGTCGTTGACCAGCACGACCGGGTGATCAAGCTGAACCCAAAAGCGACCGAGACGTTTGGAATCAGCCAGACAGAAATGCTGGGCGAGCCGATCAAAGCCGTCCTCGATACGACGCTGTCGGAGCTGCGTGAGATGGAGACGTACGTGTTCAACACCGGTGTCAGCAGGCGACAGTTCGATCCGACGGTTTCGGCCTTTACCGACCAGCACGACAGACAGCTTGGCTTTATTGTCAGCCTTCACGATGTCACCGAACGTGAGCTGCGAAAACAGCGCCTGGAAGTGCTCAACCGTGTCCTTCGACACAATCTCCGCAACTCGGTTGATGTTATCAAAAGCAACGCAGAAGCGATGACATCCGAGGAGTACGCAGACAGGCCAACGGACGAACACGCGGATACGATTATCGAGTCGGCCGACGGCCTGGCCCATCTCGGGCAGAAGGCTCGATCGATCGACCAATTCGTCTCGCGCCGTGTCCGTGCAACCGAAGAGGATCTCACTGCTGTCCTGACAGAGCTTCTCGATTGCCGGGCGCTTACGAACGGCGTCGAAGTCACGTTCGATGGCCCCGAGGACGCATTGTTGCTGACTGACTGGGAGGCGTTGCGGGCAGCACTCGACAGCGCAATCGAAAATGCGATCGAACACGCTGAGAAGTCCGTCTCTGTGACGATTACCGAGTACACGACGGGCTATCGGATCACAGTCACAGACGATGGGCCCGGTATTCCAGCCTCCGAACTCGCGAGTCTGGATGCTGGCAGAGAAACGCCGCTCCAGCACGGCAGCGGGCTCGGCCTCTGGCAGATCAAGTGGGGCATAAAGAAACTCAATGGCACCGTTTCGTTCAAAACTGACACTGGAACCACGATCGAAATGACCGTCCCGGATCAGGCGGCGACTGATCGATCGCCGACGTAGCTACTTGAACTTGAGGAACTGGCGATCGTATTCAGGCTTGCCTTCCCTGAGATGAACAATAATAAACGATTCGGGTGGCAGTGTCGCAAGCCTGTTCGGCAGCCGACGGAGCGCGTCATTCCAGCCGACCTGTCCCTCACGTGGTGAGAGCACTGTGACGAGGTCGTCACTGCCGGCAGTTGTCTTAAGATGTGGGACGAGTTTGCTCCAGCCTTCAAGGGAATCGAATGTGGCAGTGAGCTCCGGCTCGACGAGACCAAATAGCCGTTCATACTGCTCGCCTCCCGACCCGATCGTGATTACGTGTAGGTCAGCATCGACACGGTCTGTGAGTCGCTTGAGCAGATAGACACCCTCAAAGAATCCTTCGTGATGGTCGATTGCATGTGGGACGACGACGAATAGTTTTTCTGTGGTGTTGATGGGGTGACCCATCCTCGCGACGACCACGGGCAGCCGGGAGCGGTCGAGGACCTGATCGATAACCGAGCCGAAGATACGCTGTGTCAGTGAGGTATTGGCATCCCAGCCCATCAGAATAACGTCTGACTGTGTCTCGACGGAGCCACGGACGATTCCCGATGCGGGATTGTAGTTCACGCGCGTCTCGGTCTGGACGTCGATTTCGGCTTCACTGCCAATTTCGCTTAGCTCTTCGAGTTCAGCCTGAGTCTCGGCAATCTCCGCTTCTGTCTTGGATGGTGAATCCGGATTGACAACCGTTAGTACGTGAACTGGCGTTTCACGGCTCTCGCTTTTGAACATAAAGGAGAGTTCGAGCAATCGCCGCTGGAGATCGGCATGGTGTGACAGTGGGAGGAGAATCCGCGGATCGGTCGGCTCCCCATCTTCACCGACATCCCGTTCTTTTGCGAGTTTGTTGCTTGCACGCGTCGTCATCCACGGGCTGAACACGGCTGTCACCAGAAGCATGAGGACAACGGCGTTGAGAATTGTTTCATCGAACAGACCGGCGTCGAAGCCGACGAGTGTCACCGCGAGTGCTGCTGCGGCCTGTCCGGTTGAGAGGCCAAACATGACGCCCTGCTCGGGGCCGTTGTATCCCTGAACAGCCCCGACAAATCGCACTGCGAGATATTTTGTTGCGACCATCACTCCGATGATAACTGCGGCCAGTTCGAGCGTCTCGACGCCTTCGAAAATGACGCCAGGATCGACCAGCATCCCGACGTGAAACAGGAAAAACGGGATGAACAGGGCGTTCCCGACAAACTCGATTCTGGTCATCAGCGTCCCCCCTTCCGGAATGAGCCGGTTGAGTGCAATGCCGGCGACGAATGCGCCGAGAATGGGGGCGATATCGACGATCTCTGCGAGACTCGCGGCTGCAAAAAAGGCCACGACGACGAAGAGAAACTCGAAGTAACTCTCCTGGCTGAAGTTCTGGAAAAACCACTGAGCAACGGGTGGAACAGCGAACCAGACGACACCGAACAACAGCCCAAGCGAAAGCGCAATATCTGCGAGCAAAAGCGCTGACAGCCCTTCCTGGACTGCACCAACCGATACCGCGAGGATGATCAGCGCAAGCGTATCAGTAAACAGAATCCCACCGAAAACGGCAGTCACAGCACGGTTTTTTGTCACACCGTACTGGTTAACAATCGGGTAGGCAAGCAGCGTATGTGAAGAAAAGACTGCAGCCAACAACAGTGCTGCCCAGAACTCAAGACCGAGATACAAGACACCGACTGCACTCCCGATCACGAATGGTATCCCAAAACTCGAAAGCCCAAACAACGCTGCACTCTCTGGCTCCTCGAAAAAACCCTGCAGATCGAGTTCGAGCCCAACGGTAAACAGCAAGTAGATCAGCCCAACAGTGCCGAGTAACTCGATCGCCGAGGAATCTTCGACGACCCCCAACCCTCCAGGGCCGAACAGCGCACCGAGCAGGACAATCCCGACAATCCCTGGCTGGCCGAGTCGCTTGATCGCGAGTGGACCGATCAGAAACGCAGCCAGGGCCAGCGTGAACACGAGCACCGGCTCTTCCAGTGGTCTCGAGGGAACGTCGAATAAAAATGCCAGCGCTGTGCTTGAAAGAACCATGTAGATTCAGCTGTAAGTCTGCCAGAAGACAGTCAGTATCGTTCTCGCTTGGCCCGATATTCGACGGGCCCTGACATGAAAGCTACGAATCTCCAGTTACCGCTCTGTAGTCGCTGATGTTCCCAGTTGCCACTCTGTCTTCAGAAGCTGTGCGGATTACTTATATACTATGATGTGTTATATCATGCCATGGCAGTATTCAAAAATCCAGAGATCGATCACGCCGACAGGGGGGATCTCTACGAGTACATCGAGCGCCATGGCGCAACGAAACCGGAGAACGCCCGTCGGGCGCTGAATATGGAGAAACGCCAGTTCGGCCATCACATTGCGATCCTCAAACGGGACAACGTTATCAAGGAGTCAGCGGGGAAACTCCGGATCGCGTACGATACCGGCGTCGAAGAGGAGTTCGACCACGGCGAGTTTTCTGTGACGATCCGGCAAGCACGCGAAGAGGATCTCACGGGACTGGTGGGTGCGATCCGAGAAGCGATCGGTAGCGGTGAGTACGTCAAAGCAGAGACTGTTGCGGATATTGTCGACAACGAGGGAGTGTTGATTCGGCACAACGAGATCGAATCTCGGATGTTTTTCGTCGCCTGTGTCGAGGGCGATGTCGTCGGCTGGGTCCATCTCAAACACACCGACCTGCAAAAACTCAGTCACACGGCAGAGTTGACACTCGGCGTGCTGGAACGGTACCGCGGGAACGGGATCGGCAGTCAGCTCCTCAAGCGTGGTCTCACGTGGGCCGAAACGCAGGGTCTCGAGAAGCTCTACAATGCTATTCCTTCCAGCAACGAGCAGGCCGTCGAGTTTCTCGAATCACACGGCTTCGAGATCGAAGCAACCCGTGAGGACCACTACAAGCTGAACGGCTCCTACGTCGACGAGGTAATGATGGCACGAGTGCTGTAGACCTGGCTAGAGCTCCTCGTTGTGTATGTTCTCCCCACAGTACGGGCATTCTTTTGTTTCGTCACGGGCGACTTCGAGGAAGCCAGATGCCAGGATCGATGCTGGCAGTGCAAACAGACCGATACCCAACACAGCAGTCAGTGCGCCGAGAACCTGACCAAGCGGTGTCACTGGAACGGTGTTGCCGTATCCGACCGTCGTCAGCGTTATCACGCCCCACCACATCGCCTGGGGAATCGAACTGAACGTCTCAGGCTGTGCCTGGTTTTCGATGTAGTACATCGCACTCGACACCACGATGAGCAACATTGCATTGACGAAGACAGCGACGATCAGATCTGGTTTCTTTCGTTCCAACACGACCGAGAACGCTTTCAGTGATTCGGAGTACCGAGCAAGCTTCAGTAGACGGAGAAAGCGGACCAGACGGAGCGCTCGGAGGAAGCGAAGCTCTGCTGTGACGCCTACCAATGCCAAATAAAACGGCAGGATTGCAAGTAAGTCGACGATGAGGAGTGGTCGAGAAGCGAATGACACGCGGCCGCTTACGATGCCGTCGTAGTCGGGATGCTCCACTGCGCTCCAGATGCGGCCAACGTACTCAATCGTGAAGATTATTACAGAAACGATTTCGATCCAGAGAAATACGGTTGCGTACTGCGTCCCAAGGGAATCAATTGTCTCGAGAATGACTGCAGCGACATTCACTGCAATCAAGATCATTATGAACCAGTCAACGACCAGTCCCATCCGGCCACCACGTTCCGGAGTGAATAACCGATACGTCTCGGCCCTGATACGTGAATACATAATACTGCCTGTTATTCCAGTGTACTAATTGTTTACTTACAGCGTCGCTACTCTTGCAGACGTTCATTTCCCCGTGGGGATCGCCAGCAAGAGATTTCGCTTCCGCTTCGCAACGCTGAACTCCTGGTGGGGTTTACTCACCCCAGACATCGGAGAGGGGGTGATCGTCAGGGCTCTGTTTGGATGTTGTGTTTCGCCGTCGCGTGGTCGATGTTGTTTGTGTCTGGCCTCCGAGCGCATCGGTCGGGGAAAATGGGGGGAGTTCTGGTGGCTGCATTTTATTCACCTGTCGCTCGAACCACGGCGGCATATCGGTCCGTGCACGATCGAACAGTTCGAGCAGTGACTGGTCTCCCAGATAGGTCGCTCCGTAGTCATCGGGTGCACGAACGACACGCCCACAGGCCTGGATCACCGTTCGAAGCGCGGTCCTGTAGTACCACCCCCACTGGCCGTCCGAAAGCCGTCGGGCCACTCGCGAGTCGTTCGTGTTCGGATACGGTGCTTTACAGAGCAGTTGCCACCGACAGAGGTCCCCCTCCAGATCCAGCGCCTCCTCCATTTTGACCGATAAAAAGACATCTGGCTCGTCGCTTCGCTGCCAGGCCGCTAACTGGCCGTCACGGTCTTCGCGGTTGTGACTCCGAACTCTCGGATCCACACCGAACTCCACGAGCAGGGTTTCGAGTTGCTCTTTGATCGCATAGGAGTGACAGTGGACGAGTCCTTTCTCGTCGTCGTGGTGTTGCATCAACCGGACCAGCACGCGTGCGATCTTCGGGAGCGTCTCCTCACGGTGTTCGTAGGTCATCTTCCCCTGTGTCACGTCGTAAAGCGGCCGGTTTTCGACCGGAAACGTGTGGGGAACGTCGACGAGCGCGACGTTGTCTGGATCGAGACCGACGTTCGCACAGAACGCGTCGCGGTTGAGAATCGTCGCCGACAGGAGCAGAAACTTCCGGCCACGGTCCCAGACAGTGTGTTTCAGGTATCGTTCCGGGTTGACGGGTTTGATCGTTACGGGTGATCCCTCACCGCCGTGCTGGTCGACGACCCACGTCGTTACACTTTCGGGATCGCGGTAGTCTTCGATGAACCAGTTGAGATCGGTTCGCAGTTTCGTCAGTCGGTCGCGTTTTTCGACCTGTTCGGGTGTGAGTTCTTCGTTGCCTCGCAAGGATTCGAGCCCGCGGTTACAGATCGTCCTCAGGTATTCGGCGTAGTCGACAGCGTCGTCGAGTCCGTCGATTCGATCGGGACGGACATCGTTCCAGGGTGGGATCGTCTCCGGTCCGAGTTCGATCGCGGCGTACATCTCTGCCCAGTCACCCAGCCCGTGTGCTTCGTCGATCACTACAACATCGCGCATTCCGAAGACATCCGAGCCAGCAGTCTGCATGAAATAGGCGAGTGTCATCGCTGCAATCTCTCTGTTTGCAGCGATCGCCCGATCAGAAAAGTATGGACACCGGTGTTTGACCTGGCAGTCAAAGGCCCGCTCGCGGGCACAGGGAGCTCTGTTGACCGGAGTATCGGTCTCGCCTGGCAGAATGCAGTTGTAGTTGTTCTTGCCTCTGATGATGTTCAGATCTTCGAGCAGCGAATCGCCGGCGACGTCGTCGAGCTGGGAGACCTGCGGTGTCGTATAAAAGGCTCCAATCGGCTCTTCTGGAGCAGCCTCAGCTGGCGTTGCGGAACAGCCAGCCACCGCCCGAGCGAGTAGCGACTTGCCACTGCCGGTCGGTGCCCGAGCGAGGACGACATCGTTTCCGGCCTCGAATGCGTCCCGGATATCCGCAAGTGCTTGCTCCTGGGCACCGCGGTACTCCGGGGCGGGAAACTCCTCGAAGATGCGCGAACAGTCCACGGTGATACTGGGTAACTGATCGGTCTTAAACTCGGGGATCTGCAAGCAGTGATCCCCTCTCGATTCGACTTGGTCGACGGGGAGGAACAATAATTATTGCTCGTGGCGACACACTGATACTATGATGACCGAAACCGGGGGACCACCGATCAGGGGACGCATCTCCCCTGGCTTCGAGCGTGTCCGTGATGTCTTCGTGGAGAACTTCACCGACAGGGACGAACTCGGCGCGGCCTGTGCTGTCTACCACGAGGGGAAACCCGTTGTGGATCTCTGGGGTGGCTACCGCGACACCGCCCGCGAGAAGCCATGGGAGAAAGAGACACTTGTCCCGGTGTTTTCGGCGACAGAAGGAGCGGCTGCGATGGCGGTTGCACACGCCAGGTCAGTTGGCCTGTTCGAGTACGACGAGACGGTTGCTCGCCACTGGCCAGCGTTTCGGGCTCACGGCAAAGGAGGCATGACCATCCGTGAGTTACTCGCCCACCGCGGTGGGCTGGCAACACTCGACCGAACGCTCACGCCTGGGGATCTCCGTGACAGGGACGAACTTGCTGATGTGCTCGCCGCACAGCGCCCCGACTGGGTTCCCGGCACGAGACAGGGTTATCACGCCGTTACCCTTGGCTGGTATGCGAGCGAACTCATCAGACAGGCAGATCCCTACGACAGAACGCTCGGTGCGTATTTCAGACAGGAGATTGCGGAGCCGTACGATCTGGAATTCTACATCCGAATGCCAACGGGTGTTCACGAGGATCGTATTGCTGAGATCGAGCCTTCAGGGTTGGGGGCGACGGTTCAGAACATCCGATCGATCGCCTGGCCCACGGTCAAAGCCACGATGAAGCCCCGCTCGCTCACTCGACGGGCGCTGAACCCGCTTGAGTGTCCGTCGCCTGCACTGCTTCGCTCCCCAGCGTACCGACACGTCGAGATCCCGTCCGCGAACGGGATCGGACAGATCCGTCATCTTGCCAGAGCCTACGGCGAGTTGGCGACTGCACAACCCCGACTCGGGATCGACCGGCAGACCAGAGACGAACTCGAACGGATCCCGGATGCGCCAGCCGAGGGCACAGTTGATGCTGTTTTGCAAACCGACATAACCTACTCACTTGGCTTCTGGAAACCGTCACTCGATTTCGATTTCGGCTCAAACAGTGCTGCCTTCGGCGCACCCGGTGCGAGCGGCTCGTTCGCGTTTGCCGATCCGGAGTACGAACTCGGTGTTGCGTACGCTCCGAACCGGATGGGCGTCCACCGCTACGACGACCCGCGAGCGCGTGCACTCTGCGATGCCGTCTATTCTTGTCTCGATAGGCAGTAACTGGGGGTTATGAGACAGGTTCCGAGACACTCCGGACGGCCTGGTGGAACTGGGTTGCTGTCTCGAACCGTTGCATCTTCTCGTTCGCTGTTGCCCGCGTGAGTATCTCCCCGAGCCGTGCTGACAGGAGGTCGCGCTTGAGTGCACCCTCTACAGGATCGGTCGTCAGGACACCACGTTGGATCTCCTCGAAGCTCCCTTCGTAGGGTGGCTCCCCTGTTGCGGCAGTAAAAAGGGCCATACCGAGTTGATAGATATCCGTCGCGTGGTCGATGCCACCGTACTGGTCGCCGAAATACTCCGGCCCGGCGTAGCGAGGATCGATGTAGGAGGCCGGATTGTCGTACCGTCGGTAGACAGGAGCCAGTCCAACGTTGTCGAGTTTCGCCGCCGCAGGTTCCTCAAGCATCGAAGGCGTCAACCGGATACTGTGTGGATCGATCCCGCCGTGGACGAGATCACGCTGGTGCAGCGCTGCAAGCGCACCGGTCAATTCGGTCGCACTCGTGAGAAGTTCGTCCGGAGAGAGCCGTCCGCGCTCCCAGAGTGTGCCGTCTGTATGCTCGACTGCAACCCACGGCCGAGGAGACGTTCCACAGTCCGCGACAGCTGTGACACTCCCCGAGTCGACAGCACTCCAGGCCCTGAGTTGCGATCCAAGCTCCTGTTCACACTCGATGTCATCCTGCGTTGCGTACAGCCGGAGAATGACAATATCCTCAGTAGAGCCCTGGAGGGTGCGTGCCTGAACAACGTGACCGTACCGAGTTTCTAGCTCCGGGCCGAGGAATTCGAACTCATCGAAGATGCTGGCGTCTTCGACTGCGACGAACGCCTCGCCGTGTGGCATCCGTTCGAGCCGTTCGAGCCGCGAGAAATGTGACCACTCGCGGTCGCGTTCGGGTGACGTTGTCTTGAGATGTCGGTTTTCAGCCGTTGTCGCCTCACGGTCGCCCTGGTGAGGGTCAGCATACCGCTGGATAATCTCTGCTGGAATCTGAAGGGGGCCCAACTCGCCGACCCTGACCACCGTCTGGTTCGCCTCTTCCTCCAGCGAGACTTCCCAGGGTCGTGTTGCACTCAGCCGATCGTACAGTACTTTCGCACGGTGTCGGTCCGCCAAAGCGAGGAACCGTTCTTTGATCGTCGCGTCGTGGCGCTGCCGGAGGGTAGCGAGTGTCCGCAACACCGGATCCCTGTAGGGCTGGCGGATTGCCCACTGGATGAGGGCGTCGATGCCCGCAGTCCGGTACTGCTCGTTCGTGTGGAGTAGCTGACAGAGCATGTAGCCACCGTGGCGCTGTAATCGCACGTCACTCGTCGCCAGGCCAGCATACAACGAGCGGATGAATCGATCCGTCTCGATCTCTGCAAGCGCCGACTTCTCGCTCATTAGGACAGCTACAGCATGGGTCGACAAGAAAGTTGACACCGACTGGGCCGATTCAGGCGGTTCGTATCGGACACCCACGAAGTGTGACGTTTTCAGACTCTGAGAACGGATCGGATGTTCGGAACTGTTTTAGTCCAATGCTTGCCAAATTAGGTGCAACGAATGAGCGACCTGGATGACGAATACGAACTCGACTACTTCGAGGAGAACGGCTTTCACCGGCTCACCTGTTCGGAGTGTGGAGCCACATTCTGGACGCGTGATGGGGAGCGTTCGACCTGTGGTGAGCCGCCCTGTGACACCTACGACTTTATCGACGATCCTGGCTTCGAGGAGGCCTTTACACTGGAGGAGATGCGTGAGGCGTATCTCTCCTTTTTCGAAACGCACGGTCACGAGCGTATCGATCCCTACCCCGTTGCGGCGAACCGGTGGCGCGACGACGTGTTGCTCACGCAGGCGTCGATCTATGACTTCCAGCCGCTCGTTACGAGTGGCCAGACGCCACCGCCGGCGAATCCGCTGACAATCAGTCAGCCCTGCATCCGAATGCAGGATATCGACAACGTCGGCAAGACCGGTCGGCACACGATGGCCTTCGAGATGATGGCCCATCACGCGTTCAACGCCCGCGAGGATGTCGAAGACGAGTACGCCTACGAGGGGGAGGTGTACTGGAAAGACAAGACAGTCGAGTTCTGTGACACGTTACTTGCTGAACTCGGTGCGGATATCGAGGACGTTACTTACATCGAAGATCCGTGGGTTGGCGGGGGGAATGCAGGACCGGCAATCGAAGTCATCTACAAGGGGCTTGAGCTCGCGACGCTCGTCTTTATGTCGCTCGAGCAGGACCCTGACGGAGAGTATCTACTCAAAGACGGGAACCGCTACTCCGAGATGGACACCTACGTCGTCGATACCGGCTACGGGCTCGAACGCTGGACCTGGATGAGCCAGGGGACGCCGACGATTTACGAGGCGATCTATCCCGAGATGATCGAGTTTTTGCGTGAAAACGCCGGGATCGACTACACAGAGTCCGAAGAACAGATCGTTCACGACGCAGCCAGCCTCTCCGGTAACCTAGATATCGACGACGTCGACGATGTCGAGGCTGCACGCGGTGAGATCGCAGACAGGATTGGCGTCGAGGTCGAACGGCTGCGTACACTGCTCGAACCGCTCGAACAGATCTACGCCATTGCCGACCACTCGCGTACACTCGCGTACATGCTTGGTGACGGTATCGTTCCATCGAACGTCGGAACGGGCTATCTCGTCCGGATGGTGCTCCGCCGGACAAAGCGTCTGACCGACACTGTCGGTGTCGACGCGCCGCTGGATGAACTCGTCGATATGCAGGCTGGTCGGCTGGGTTATGAGAACCGTGATACGATCCGCGATGTGGTCCGCAAAGAGGTCGAACAATACCGCGAGACGCTCGAACGCGGCAGTCGCCGGGTCGAACAGCTCGCCGAAGAGTATGCCGCGGATGATGAGCCGATCCCGACAGAGGAACTGGTCGAACTGTACGACTCACACGGGATCCAGCCGGAGATGGTCGCAGAGATTGCACGCGAGCACGACGCCGATGTCGCGATCCCAGACGATTTCTACTCACTCGTCGCCAAACGTCACAGCGGCGAGACACAATCCCAGGAGACGGAGTCGACGTCCGACCGAGACCGGTTCGCGGAGTTGCCAGATACTGATCTGCTGTACTACGGCGACCAGAACCGCATGGAGTTCGAAGCGGTCGTCCTCGATGTCCACGAAGGTGAAGATGGCTACGATGTCGTCCTCGATCAGACGATGTTCTATCCGGAAGGCGGTGGACAGCCTGCAGATACCGGCACACTCTCGACGGACGATCTGACCACCGATGTCGTCGATGTCCAGCGGATCGGTGACGTGGTCATTCACCGAACGGATACGAACCCAGGGAAAGGAGAGTTCGTCCGCGGACAGGTCGATACGCTCCGTCGGCGGCGACATATGCGTCATCACACCGCTACCCACCTGGTCGCCCACGCGGCCCGGCAGGTGCTTGGCGATCATATTAGACAGGCTGGTGCCCAGAAGGGAACCGACAGTGCCCGGCTGGATGTCAAACATTATGACTCGATCAGCCGAGAGCAGGTCAAAGCGATCGAGCTGCGGGCAAACGAGCTGGTGATGGAAAACGTCCCGGTCGATCAGGAGTGGCTCGAACGGAACGAAGCCGAAGCGGAGTACGGCTTCGACATCTACCAGGGTGGAATCCCAGAGGGAGAGTGGATCCGGCTGATCCACGCCGACGAAGACACCCAGGCCTGCGGTGGAACGCACGTCTCCAGAACGGGTGAGGTGGGGACGATCAAGATCCTTGGTACCGGACGCATTCAGGATGGTGTGATCAGGCTCACCTACGCGGCGGGTGATGCAGCGATCGAGGCGACACAGGACACCGACGATCTGCTCAGGGAGGCTGCTGAGACCCTGGCCGTCACTCCGGAGGAGGTCCCCGAAACCGCTGCGCGCTTTTTCGATGAGTGGAAAGCCCGCGGCAAACGGATCGACGAATTAAAAGAAGAGCTTGCAGATGTCCGTGCAAGCGGCGGTGGCAATGGTGAGACAGTCGATGTCGGCGGGACCGAAGCAGTCATTCAGCGCCTGGATGGTGATATGGACGAACTGCGGGCAACGGCGAACGCACTCGTCGATGACGGAACAATTGCGGTGATCGGCTCCGGCGTGGATGGCGCACAGTTCGTCGTCGCGGTCCCGGAGGGAGTCGACCTCGATGCGGGCGCTGTGGTCGGCGAACTCGCAGGCCGTGTCGGTGGTGGCGGTGGTGGCCCGTCGGATTTCGCCCAGGGTGGCGGTCCGAACGGTGATGATCTCGACAGCGCTCTTGCGGACGCTCCCGAGATCCTCCGGGGCCGTCTAGACGCATAAGCGCCGTCCCGGAAAGCGACGGTTCCCGGCCCGAGAATGTGTAAGGTCTTAGTGGGTGGGGCGTGGAGTAGCGGTAAAGATGAACGTCGAAGACGTAATGACAGCAGATGAGGATCTCGTCACGGTAGAAATTCCTGGCACCCGTGGCGACGCCCTCGAGTACTTGCAGGATCGACAGTTCTCCTCTGTCCCGGCAGTCAAAGACGAAAACGGGACCGAGGTGTACCGCGGCATCATCTCTCGCGGTGCACTGATCGACCAACCAAACGAGGATCAGCTTGCACTGTTGGCAGCGGACGTTCCGACGACCACGACTGGAACGACTGTTGCCGAGGTAGCGAACCTGATGCGAACGGAGGGGGAACGACGCATTCCAGTCGTCGACGGTGATCGACTCGAGGGGATCATCACCGTCACTGACATCGTCAGAGCGATTGCTCGCGGCGAGGCGGACGAATCGATCACGGCTGGAGAAGTCGCTGGTCGCGAGGTCAACTGTGTCTACAGCGACGTTCCGCTCCCGGTCGCCGAGCGTGAACTGGCATTTGCCAGAGTCCCGTATGCCGTCGTGCTAGACAGTGAGGCTGAGATGGCCGGAATGCTGACCGAGGTGGACATCATCAACGTTGCCCGCGTCGTCGAGGGTGAAGAGGATACCGGCGAGTCGATCGCAAACCAGGACAACGAGTGGGCCTGGGAGGGGATCAAAGCAGTCGGCAACCGGTATATGCCGACACGGAACGTCGAGATTCCGAACGGTCCGGTCTCCGAGTTCATGACGGCAGACGTGCTGACCGTCAGCAAAAACCGTCCGATTATGGAGGTTGCCCAGCTGATGATCGAACACGATATCGAACAGCTACCGCTCGTCAGCGGCGGCAAACTCGTCGGTATCGTCCAGGATATCCATCTGCTGGAGGCCGTTGCATGAGCGAGGGCGATCGTCTGACTGAACTCGCGAAACGCCGTGGCTTTTTCCTCCCGACAGCAGGCTCCTACGGCGGTGTTGCTGGCTTTTACACCTACGGGCCACAGGGCGCGACCCTCAAGGAGAATATCGAGTCGGCCTGGCGTGATCGGTACGTCACCCGCGAGGGGAACATGGAGATCAGCGCGCCAAACGTGATGCCCGAAGCCGTCTTCGAAGCCTCGGGTCATCTCGATGGCTTCGACGATATGATCATCGAGTGTGCCGAATGTGGTGCGAGCCACCGCGCGGACCACCTCGTCGAAGACGCACCGGGCTCGACAGTCGAGGACGCAGAGGCACTGCCGATCGCCGATGTCGAGACGCTTTTTTCGGAGTACGACATTCGCTGTCCGACATGCGGTGCCGGGCTTGCCGGTCAGCCAGTCGAGGAGTTCAACCTCATGTTCGAGACGAATATCGGGCCAGGTAGCTCCGATCCGGGCTATCTTCGGCCCGAAACTGCACAGGGCATCTTCGTCGAGTTCCCACAGCTCGCCGAGTACGCCCGCAACCAGCTCCCCTTCGGCGTCGCCCAGGTTGGCCGCGCCTACCGCAACGAGATCAGCCCTCGGAAAGCGCTCGTCCGTGTCCGTGAGTTCACTCAGGCCGAACTCGAACACTTCATCGATCCCGACGAAGACGAACCACTGCTTTCCCGTGTCGGGGATGTCGTGATTCCGCTGTACTCCGTCGAACAACAACAGTCCGAGGATGGCGGCGTGCAGGAACTCACCGTTCGGGAGGCGATAGACGAGGGTATTATCGAAAGTGACTGGGTGGCCTACTATCTCGGCCTCTCGAAAGACTGGTACGACCGCATTGGCGTCGATATGGATCGGTTCCGGTACCGTCAGCATCTGCCGGGCGAACTCGCACATTACGCCTCTGATTGCTGGGACGCCGAGTCAGAGATCGACGGCGACTGGATCGAAATTACCGGCTTCGCTTACCGTGGCGAGTACGACCTCGCCAAACACGAAAAACACTCTGGCGAGGAGTACTCGGTGTTCAAACAGTACGACGAACCCGCAACTGTCGAGCGCCGGACTGTCGATCCGGAGATGGGCTATCTCGGTCCCGAGTTTGGTGGACAGGCTGGCGAGATTGCGACCCAACTGGAACAGCTCGCAGCGACCGACCCCGACGCCTTCGACGGCGAGGAGGTTACCGTCGAGGTAGACGGCGAACAGTACACCGTGCCAGTGGAAAAAACCGGCTTCGAGGTCGAGGAGGTAACCGAATCCGGCGAACACATCACACCGCACACCGTCGAGCCGTCTTTTGGTGTTGATCGAATCGTCTACACCGTGCTTGCCCACTCATACGACGAAGACGAGGTCGACGGCGAACAGCGGACCTATCTGTCGGTGCCACCCGAAACTGCACCGACGACCGTCGGTGTGTTTCCGCTGATGGACAAAGACGGGCTGGCCGACCGCGCCCGCGAGATTGCGAGTGAGCTCCGGTCGGCCGGACTGGAGGTGACCTACGACGACTCCGGAGCGATCGGTCGGCGCTACCGTCGTCAGGACGAGGTCGGTACGCCGTTTTGTGTCACAGTCGATTACGACAGCCTGGAAGACGATACCGTGACTGTCCGTGAACGCGATAGCACAGCACAGAAACGACTCTCGATCGATGCGCTATCGGAGACGCTGCTGGCGCTTCGCGATGGCGATGTCGGCTTCGACGATCTGTAGTATGGCAACAGAGGAACGGAGTACTGCCGAGCGGACACTCGAGTGGTTCAAAGGCGAGGTTGGTCGTCGTCTCGTCCACTCTAGCGGTGCGTTTCCACTGGTTTTATATCTGACTGGCCTCCTGAGCTGGCCCCAGACTGCCGGGCTGTTCGTCCTCGGAGCAGCCGTTGCACTCGTCCTCGAACTGCTCCGTCTGTATGGCAATCTCGAACTCTGGGTACACGAACATCTCACCCGCGAGTACGAACAGGACAGCTTCGCGGGGTATCTGATGTACATGGTCGCCGCCGCGGCGGTGGTTGTCGCTTTTGATCCCACTATTGCAGTTCCTGCGGTGTTGATGCTTGCAGTTGCAGATCCGCTCAGTGGCATTGCGAGTTCGGGCGAGCTCAGACGGATCAAACGGCCGCGTGCACTGGCGACGATGTTTCTCGTCTCGGCCGGCATCGCCGCAGCCTTTCTTTATGAAACGCCGCTTGCGGTCGTCCTCGGCGGTCTCGGCGCGATGGTTGCAGACGGCGTCAAGCCACAGATCAACGGCTACATCATTGACGACAACCTGACGATCCCGATTGTTGCTGCGCTTGCGATGCAACTGGGGATCGAGCTGATGGCTCTGTAGTGACACGGGGCTATCGAGCTACTGAAACTGTTGCGATGAGGGAGTATCGAGCTGCTGGGATTGTCGCTTGGCAGGCCATCACGGCGAGACGTATTCTTTTCTGTCTCCGACTGTTACCCACTCGTAGATGGAACAGGAGTACGGCTTGCTCGATACGGACGACGTTGACTCGCCGGGAGACGAGTGGGAAGAGATCGATTATACGGACACAGACGCGGATCGCATCGCCCGAAAGCGCGACAGAGAGTTCAGCCAGTTTCGTGAGCGAATCAAAGACGCAGATCAGTTCAAAGTCGAGGCGTCGGTCTTCGACGATGCGACCTACGGCGCGCTGTACAAACTCGTCCAGGACGGCTACATCGACGCCTTCGGTGGGCCGATCTCGACGGGGAAGGAAGCAAACGTCTACACCGCACTCGCCGGCGAAAGCGAAGTTGCTGTCAAAGTCTACCGGATCAACGCCTCCGATTTCCGCGAGATGGGGGAGTACCTGCAGGGTGACCCTCGCTTCGAGGAGGTCGCCGGCAACAAGAAAGCGGTCGTGATGGCCTGGGTCCGAAAAGAGTTTGCGAATCTCAAACGGGCTCGTAGCGCCGGCGTGCGTGTCCCGGAACCGATCGCTGTCGAACGAAACGTTCTGGTGATGGAGTATCTCGGCACCGCGGAGGGGAGAGCGAAACGACTCGCTGAAGTCCACGTCGAAAACCCGGAGACTGCCTACGAGGTCGTCCGCGAGTACATCTACCGACTGTACGACGCCGGCATCGTCCACGGTGACCTCTCGGAGTACAACATCGTTGTTCACGATTCACAGCTGTACGTTATCGATGTCGGCCAGGCTGTTACCGTCCACCATCCAAACAGCGACGATTTTCTCAGACGTGACTGTACCAACGTCGCGAACTTCTTCAGCCGCCAGGGTGTCGAGACCGATGGGGACCAGCTACTCGCGTACATCCGAAAACACGCCGATCCATCGCCTAACTAAGACCGTCAGCGTGGCTCTCTTGGATCGCAGTGGGTGTTTCTCTCGGATCGCAGTGGGTATCTCTTCCACCCAGTAGCTTGATTACAGTATCATCAGACGTATACACGTGTCCGAAGAGACACTACCGGTCATCGCAGCCATCCTGCTCCTCGGTGTTGGAGCCCAGCTTCTCGCACGCCGCTACGAGGTTCCGAGTGTCCTGTTTTTGATTATTATCGGCCTGGTACTCGGCGGAGAAGGGCTCGGGATTGTCACACTCGAAACCTTCGGTGCAGGGCTCTCGACTGTCGTCGGGTTGAGTGTCGCCATTATCGTCTTCGATGGCGCATTCCATCTCGAACAGTCACGGCTCCGTGAAGCCTCGCGGGCGACGCTTCGGCTGACGACGGTCGGCGCGGTGATTACGTTCGTCGGTATTGCCGTTTCTGTCCGGCTCTTTCTCGATGTCTCCTGGGAACTGTCCTTTCTCGTCGGGGCGTTGCTCGTCGCCACCGGTCCGACTGTTATCACACCAATTCTCGAAGTCGTCTACGTGCGCGACCACGTCGCCTCCGTCCTAGAGGCAGAGGGGATCATCAACGACGTGAGCGCCGCTATCGCGGCCGTCGTCATCTTCGAGGTGTTCGTAAACGGCGACGGATCAGTGGTGGTTGGAGCGCTTACTTTCCTCGAACGGTTCGCTGTTGGCGTCGTCGCGGGGATTCTCGTTGCAGTCGTGGTCTACCTTGTGCTGTCACGTGATCTGGCACCCGGTGATGCACCACAGGCGGCCAGATTTCTCTTTCTCTCTGCGGCAGTCGGCTCGTTTGCGCTGGCAGAAGCAGTCGCCGCAGAAGCTGGGATCGCCGCAGCGGCGACCGCCGGCATCTTGCTTGGAAATGTGGATCTGGACCACAGAGAGACGATGAAAGCGTTCGGACGTGACCTCACACTGCTGGTGCTCGCATTCGTCTTCATTTCGCTGGCTGCGCTGATCGATCTCGGCGAAATCCGACAGCTCGGTGTCGGTGGGCTCGCCGTGGTCGCAGCAGTGACACTGGTCATTCGCCCGGTCGTTATCGCCATCACCACTGTCGGGATCGAGCGGTTTACGCGCGCCGAGCAGCTGTTTTTGGGTGCTGTTGGGCCGCGTGGGATCGTTCCCGCAAGTGTTGCGACGCTGTTTTCGATCGAGCTTGCGACGGAGGATCCAGCCGCCGCACAGGTACTTGCTGGTGCTGTCTTTCTGGTTATTTTCGTGACAGTTATTCTGGAGGCGGGACTCGCACGACAGATCGCAGAATTCCTCTCGGTAACACCCATGCGCACACTCATTATCGGGGGTGGTCGGGTCGGCCGAGCACTCGCAAAACGACTGGAGAAACGCGGCGAGTACGTCGTCGTTGTCGAAGCTGATGACGACCGAATCGAAAAGACACGCGATGCTGATTTCACCGTCCACAGCGGCGACGGCACCGAGCCAGACGTCCTCGAAGCGGCCGGTGTCGAAAGCGCAAAGCGGGTCGTCGCCGCGACGGAAAATGACAACGACAACCTGCTCGTCTGTCAGCTCGCCCGGTCGAAATTCGATGTCGAACAGGTTCTCTCTCGGGTCAACGATCCGGAGAATCTCGACGCGTTCGAAACGCTTGCTGTGACATCGATTGACGCACCGACGGCGACGGCGACGGCGATCGACAACGAGATCGAACGGCCGGCGATTGCCCACTGGATGAACGAGATTGGCGAGGGACACGACGTTCAGGAGATCGACGTGACAGCTGAGGCGCTGATCGGCCAGACGATCGCAGAGGTGAATGCAAAGATTCCCGACGGCTGTATCGTCGCTGTGATCGATCGAGACGGTGATACGCATGTCCCATCGGCAGATGAGAAACTCCTGGACGGTGATCGGATCACGTTCGTCGGTGATGCAGCTGCTGTCAGAACGGCTGTCAAGCGGTTCCACCCACACGATTGACCGCGCATACCGTTTTTCGTCTGTCGGGAATTGTCGAGTGATTTAAACCGTTCGGCAACCGAACGGGAGTAAAACTGGATGATTCCGCTGATGCATGACTTCGACGGTGAGCGGGTGCTGGTCTTTGGGGGCGGCACTGTCGGCGCACGCAAAGCACGACGGTTCGCCACTGAGGCAGCGGTCGTCGTCGTCAGTCCGACGTTCGATGCCGAGGAGTATGGCGACAGCGAACTCCTAAGAGCAGCGCCGGCTCCCGAGGAAGTCGGAGACTGGCTCGACCGCATCGAACCAGCTCTGGTGGTTGCCGCGACTGACGACGACGAGTTGAACAGGACAATCGACGAACAGGCAGACGAGCGCGGTATACTTCGAAACCGGGCAGACACGGCCGGCAGTCGTGACGTCGGGAGTGTTGTGGTTCCCGCAACCGTCCGTGATGAGCCGGTCGTGGTTTCGATCTCGACGGGCGCAACGAGCCCCACAGTAAGCCGCTATCTCCGGCAAGAGCTCGAATCGACAGTCGAACACGCGGGGGCAATGGCTGAACTCACCGGCGACCTTCGGAAGGAACTCACAGGGCCCGACAGACGGGAGTCACTCCGGGCAGTTGTCAGTAGTGATGCTGTATGGAAGGCTTTAGATACCGAGGGTTCAAATCCACGCCAGGTAGCAACAGACGTGATCGAACAGACTGGTGACCGGAGATGACGACTGACGGCGGCATCATCACGGGTGTGAGTATTTCCCACCGCAAGGCGACGCTGGATCAACTCGAAGCAGCCGCTGGTGAGAGCCAACAGAAGCTGGCGGCTGATCTCTGTACAGTGCCTGCGGTCAGGGAGAGTTTCGTACTCCAAACCTGCAACCGTGTCGAAGCATACGTCGTGACCGACGACCAGTCGGTCGGTAGCGAGGTTCTCGAAGCGGTCGGTGCGGATAGTCCAGACGACATCGTCGTCGAACTCGGTCACGAGGAGAGTCTCGAACATCTTTTGCGTGTTGGCGCGGGACTCGAATCACTCGTACTGGGAGAAGACCAGATTCTCGGTCAGATCCGGGATGCATACGAAGATGCCACACAGGCTGGGACACTCGGGCCGTTGCTCGATGAAGCCGTCACCAAGGCAATCCGGGTTGGAGAGCGCGCCCGAACCGAGACGGCAATCAACGAGGGTGTGGTCTCACTTGCGAGTGCAGCTGTCAGACTCGTCAGTGAAAAACGCGGTCTCGCTGATGCGACGGCGGTCGTCATCGGTGCTGGTGAGATGGGGAAGCTTGCCGCAAACCGGCTCGCACCGAACGTCGACACGCTCGTTATCGCGAATCGGACAGTCTCCCGGGCTGAGCAGATCGCAAAAGAAATTGACGAGACTCCTGTCGAGACAGAAAGTATTGCAGATCTCCGCGAAACCTTCGAGCGCGGCGATGTCGTCATCACCGCAACTGGGAGTCAGGAGTGGCTCATCGATCCCGAGCCACTCCGGTGGGTGGGTGAGACCTTTGTCGTCGATATTGCCCGGCCGCGGGATATTCCTCCCGCGGCACACGAGTTCCCACAGCTCACTGTGTACGATCTCGACAGGCTAGAAGCAGTGACGGAGAAGACCCGTCAGCGTCGACGGAATGCGGCAACACAGGTCGAGGATATCGTCGAAGAGGAGTTCGACCGGCTGTTGACCCAGTACAAACGCAAGCGTGCTGACCAGGTCATCTCAGCGATGTACGAGAGCGCGGAACGGATCAAAGCCAGAGAGCTCGAGGAAACCTTCGAAAAACTCGACCTGGACGAGGAGAGCGAAGCTGTCGTCGAGTCGATGGCCGACACACTCGTCTCCCAGCTGTTGGCTCCGCCGACGAACAGTCTTCGGGATGCCGCACAGGCTGATGACTGGACGACGATCCACACGGCACTCCGGCTGTTCAATCCGAATCTCGACGACGAATCAGCATCGGGTCCGCCACCGTTCGTTGAGATGTCTCCGGACGATGTCCCAAACCCGGACGCGATTCCTGACCACGTTCGCGAGAACTTACCAGCCGGCGTTCTCGACCAGCTCGAGGAGTAACCTGAGCGTTCGGTCGTTTGTGGCGACACCAACCATTTTGGTCGTTCGTGCCGAATCATCTCCTATGGCAGAGCTGCTATCCGACAGCGAAATCGAAGCACAGATCCCAGATGGCTGGAGCCGCGAAGGCGACGAGATCGTCCGAACATTCGAGTTCGACTCCTATCTTGACGGCGTTGGCTTCGCCTCGGGTGCCGGAGGGGTCGCGGAGGATGCCTGGCACCACCCCGAGATGATCCTCACATGGGGCGAAGTCGAAGTGCGGTTTACGACACACGATGCCGGCGGAATCACCGAGAAGGATATCGATCTTGCCGAGCGGCTGAACGAGATCTACGAGTAACTGTTTCGGTCTCTGCAACCAACCAAAGCTACTTTTGCCTCTCTCCGAGTTGGTTCTGGTGAATGGACGACCCACACACCGAGGAGACACCAGCAATCGCCGCTCAGGGGCTGACAAAACGGTTCGGCGATACCCTCGCAGTGGATTCACTCGATTTTCGGATACCTCAGGGGACAGTGTACGGGTTTCTGGGGCCAAACGGTGCTGGCAAGACGACCACGATCGAGATGCTGACAACTCTTTCGCCGCCGACTTCGGGAGCGGCACAGATCATGGGGCACTCTATCGACGATCGAGAGTCGGTCAAGCGGAAAATCGGCGTTTTGCCACACGATCCACCAGTCTATGAGTCCTTTACTGCAACAGAGCAACTCGCGTATGCCGCCGATCTCCGTCAGATGGACGCCGACCGAGCGGACCGGCGGATCGAACAGTTGCTCGAACGGGTGGATCTGCAATCGGATTCACACAAGCGGATCGGCTCGTTTTCGGAGGGGATGCGACGCAAGGTGGGGTTGATTCAGGCGATCTTACACGACCCGCCTGTGGTCTTTCTCGACGAGCCAACGAGCGGGCTCGACCCACGAGCCTCCCGGAGCGTGATCGAACTGATTCACGAGCAGGTCGACAGCGGGACAACCGTCTTTCTCTCCTCACACATTCTTCCTGTCGTCGAAGCGCTCGCCGATACTGTCGGTGTGCTGTACCGCGGCAAACTCGTCGCTGAAGACGACCCCGCTCGGCTCGTCGAGCGGACCGCGGATGGTTCTACCACACTCGAAGAGGCGTTCCTGAGTATCACAACAGAACGCGGGACTGTGTAGTATGGCATTCGAGAGACTACGAGCGGATCTGGTCGTCGGTATGCGGATCGCCCGCGCCGAGACCATGGATCGGTTTCGCCGCAACGCCAGCACACGACGAAAGCAGGCCTTTTTCGTCGTGATTGCGTTGTTTGCAGCGCCCGGTATCATCTTGTTTCTTTCTCAGGCCTACAGCCTCGGGGTGTCGACCCGGAGTGGTGTCGACGCACCGATCATCGCAGTTGCCCGGAACCTGCTCGTCCCGGTTATGCTCGTCTTTGCTGTGGTTGCTGGCCTCGAAGCAATCCAACAGCTTGGGAGCGAAAGTGTTCGACCACTGTTGCTCACTTCGGCATCGTCGCGTGCGATCGTGATCGGCAAGGTTGGGTCGTTGCTCGTCTCCTGGCTGCTTCTCGTTGGGTTGGGGTTCGCCCTCGTCGTCGTGTACGCTGTTGGTGCGCGATCACCGATGTTCGTCATCGCAGTCGCTGTTGCGGCATTGCCGATGTTCGTGCTGCTGTTGCTGGTTGGCCTCTCGATCGGCTATCTGCTCTGGCTCGGCATCGAACGGCTCGGTCTCTCCGAACAGAGCCGCCAGCTCCTGACTGCGACACTGTACATACTCGTTCTTGTGGGTATGTTTGCGGCCGGCTCACTGGCTGGTGGTGCCGGCGCAAGCTCAGATTCGATTCCACTGACGGGCGATCCGGTCATCCCGGTTGGCTGGTACGCCGATCTTTTCTTTGTCGGCTCACCGATGGAGCCAACGATCGGATTGCAGACCGTGTTTGCAGCACTCGCTGTCTACGCTGCGATCCCGCTCACGTTCAGTGTCGTGGTCCATCTCGCACCGATGTTCTGGTATGCGAGCCGTGGTGAATCGGACACTGGGTCGACCTCGGCCACTGCGAGACACATCGACCAGACGCCGAGCGAGCAGATCGGCCGGGACAGCACACTCTTTGAGTCCTCACCAACCCTCCGAGCGATGCTCGGCTACAGCCGGAGCGCAATCCGCACTCCGGGACAGTTCGTCTATCTGTTTTATTATCTGTTTCCGATCGCCCCCGTACTGGTTCAGCAGGCGATCAGCAATCCGGATCTCCTGGCAGTCACAGCCGGTGTGAGTCTCATTGTCCTCGGTGTCTGGTTTGCCGGCGGTGTGTTCTGTCTCAACCCGCTCGGTGCCGAGGGGACGATGCTCTCACAGCTGGTGTTGGCAACGACGCCTGCGAAGACGTTCGTTCATGCCCGCCTGCTCGCTGGGGTCGCACTCGGTGCAGGGCTTGGGATTGCTGGACTCACTATCTTGACAGTCACAAGCAGTTTTGTCACACCGATGCTTACGGTTGTCGGGCTTGGCTTTCTGTTCGCGACCGTTCTTGCGAGCGCGGCGTTTGCACTCGGAATCGGGTCGGTGCTGCCGAACTTCGACGCCGTCGAAATTTTCGAGAGTGTCGAGACGGTTGCCCCGTCACTGTTTGCCGCGATTGTTCATGCGGTTGTTTCGACGTTCCTGCTTGCCGGTGCAGTCGCTTCGACAGCTCTCGTCGCCTCGCCGGAGAGTCCGCTATCTGTCCCGCAGCGTCTCGGGGTTGTCGCTCTGGTTCTTTCGATCACGACCGTTCTTTTCGATGGATCCAGGCGGTATGCGATTGCTCGACTCCAGGATCACGGCTACACTGTCGTCCGCACGGACAGACCGTTTGTCGTCTACATGTCGCTGGGGATCGCAGCGCTTGCATTTCTGCTCGGCCAGGCGACAACGCTTTCAGCGATCCTGCTATTCGGTGTCGGCCTCCCTGTCGAGATTCAGTTCCCGCTTCTGTTTATCGTGCAGTATCTCGGCTACGCCGCGGTTGCGCTCGGGTTTTTGTACGTTACCCACCGTGGCTGGTCGTATCTGGATCTCTCGATGCCGACGCTGCGCGAAGTGGGATACACTGTTGGCGGCTTTGCCGTCTCGATCGGTATCTGGCTTGCAGCATCGGCAGTGATTACTGGACTCGGTCTTCCGACGACGGATCATGCCGTCCTCGATGCGGAATCAGCGTCGGCTGGTATCCTGATTTTGCTACTGATTCCGCTGGTGCTCTTTGTTAACGGCCCGGTCGAGGAGCTGCTGTTCCGGAACGTAATCCAAAAATATCTGACAGAACGGTTCTCGGCGGTGGTTGCGATTCTTATTGGGAGTGCCATCTTCGCGCTCATCCATATTCCGGCGTATCTGACAGCTGGCATTGGTCCGCTCTTTGTGACACTCTCGCTGCTGTTTCTGATCTCGACGCTCTGGGGCGCGATCTACGTCCACACGGAGAGTTTGTTCGTTGTGTCTATGATACATGGCCTCTACAATGCGACACTCGTTATTGTGTTATACCTCACATTGACATCCTCACCCGCCTGAAGGCGGGGTGAATCCCAAAGCGTTGGGATATTAGGGTTTGCAGTCTACCTGTCCTTGTGGGTGGAACGCACCCGTAGTTGTATCGAACAGGTAGACTCCGGGCTGT
>LKMJ01000191.1_pt1 | contig 40727 bp, 37 predicted proteins | sample 643391 | NCBI WGS metagenome assembly LKMJ01 (sample SAMN04112250, study PRJNA286221) | soda lake metagenome | biome: soda lake; feature: Kulunda Steppe; material: water; isolation source: sample PL-Br10 brine of Picturesque Lake | place: Russia: Kulunda steppe | collected 2010-07 | reverse complement strand
GGAGTTGCCAGCCACTTCCTGGACCGCCTGGGACATTTCCTCCATTGCCGTGGCCACCTGCTGGGTTTCATCGGTCTGCCGGGATGAGCTCTGTCGTGCCTGAGCGGTCGATTCCGACGCGGCCGCTGCAGACTCCTGAATGTGCTTCACCGTATCCAGCAGCCGTTTGGGCACGGCCCGCAGCTCTGTTCTGCACTTCATCAGAGCCGCCTCAACCCGCGCACTCTCATCGCAACGGCCAGTCAGAACCTGTTCCGCCAGGGGATCATCCAGGACATCCCGTGCCATTGCCTCAATACGTCGTGTTGGTGCGGTTGCCCAGAGAAGACCCAGCGCAAAGACGACCAGACCCGCCAGGAGACTCACCCCTGTCATGGTCATGGATTGCGTCCCCATAGCGCCGGCGCCTGCAACCACCAGCGCTGCCAGGTGCAGTCCAAATACGCGGGTCGTGACGCCGGCATACCATGCCCGTTGCGTCGTCTGATCCATGGATCCGGTATCGGATTCGCGTGCGCGAATCCGCTCATACAGTCGCGCCGCACGCTCAACCGCCTCTTCATCAGGCGCCTGCCGGATGGACTGGTACTCCACCAGTTCGCCCTTTTCATCCGTGATCGGTGTCACATAGGCATGAACCCAGTAATGGTCGCCATTCTTGCACCGGTTTTTGACCACCCCCATCCAGGAGCGTCCCTGCTGCAGGGTCTCCCAGAACTCAAAAAACGCCTGTCGTGGCATATCCGGATGACGGATGAGGTTATGGGGCTGTCCGATGAGTTCTTCGCGGGTAAAACCGCTGATTTCAAGAAACTCATCATTGATGTAGGTGATGCGTCCCCTGGGATCCGTGGTAGAGAGGATGGTGGCATCAGGGCTTACAGGAACACGACGCTGAGTAACTGGCTGATTCGTCCGCATGACGGGGTTGACTCCTAACTGTTCCGTGTCGAGCTGATTTTGATGCTTCGGTCATATCACTTTCAGTCTGGGTAGGAATCACAAATATTGGAAACCGCTGATTGCACAATTTTCACGGCAGGAAGCAGAAATCTGTCCGGATATTGCAGCGCCTCAGTACACAGGAGGATATTGACTGTACTGACTCTTCCGGACCGTCATCACTCCGGGTGGACTTAGTCGAATCCACTGATTGCACAATTTCCAGCCCTTACCCTCATGCGAGTCCATATATTGCATATCGGAAGATGTTCTTTAAAAGCATTAGAAATAGTGACTTATCCTTAACTGGGAATTCCTGTTAAGCCCAAATATATTATTTAAACCTATAGCGATGGCGCACATAAAGGACTTGGCTCCGCTTCATTCTGGTTTCCGATGGTGCGTGAAGTATGACACCCAATGACGGCGGTAAAGGATCACCTGTCAGTAATGAGTGGCTGGACTCGCCACTGATTGGGCATGCCCGGGGTATTCACCTGGCACCGGGAGACATGGAGGCATGTCTGTCCGATATGGTCACGGATCCACAGGTCGCAACGCTTTCAGAGGACGGGAGCGGCCATAGCGGCTGCCTCAGCAGTCTCATCGCAGACCCGGTACGCGTGGATTACATCAGCTTCGGGGAACCGGTAACCCTGCAGCTCTGGAATCGGCACTGCTTTGACTGCGTTCTGCCCCTTAAGGGCCGGGCAAGGCTGGAACAGTATCCAGGGGCGTTACAGGAGTCGAATGGGCCCTTTTTCCTGCATCCGAAAAGTGACCAGCACTGGCAGCTCTCGGCAGACTGCGGGTTGCTGGTTCTGAGCCTTTGTGTCGATGACGGGCTCAACGCCCGGATCACTGAAGTGCTGGCTGAGCGTCGAACCTCAGCCGAGTTGATCAGGCAGGCCCGGGCAATGATGGCAGCACTGCCCTACCGGCTTCACCACGGTTTGAATTACAGGGAGAAACTCACCCGCCTGGAACAGATCCATAAAGAATTCCTCCAGCTCGTTGGTTTTTTCCCCGGAACATCAGGCTTGGAATCGGGATAGCCCGGCAATGGACCCAAGGATTATTCGGGCTATGGAGCATCTCCAGCAGCTTCCCCCGCAATCCTATGATCTCGATTCGATCTGCGAGGCCGCCGCCTTGAGCCGCCGGGCTCTCTATTACGCCTTTGACCGCAACCTCCAGTGCACGCCCTACGCCTATTTCCTGGCCTGCAGGCTGATCCGCGTCAGGCTCGCACTGCTGCACGATTCAGAGGCCCGATGGTCCATTGCCGAACACGCTTCAGCTCACGGGGTTCAGCATGTGGGGCGTTTTGCGGGTTATTACCGGGCGCAGTTCGGTGAACAGCCCAGCAAAACGCGCGAAAGGGTCTTGTCCCGGGTGCCCGCCAAGGCTCCGGTTTCACGTCAGGCAAAAACTGTGAGGGACCACCATGAACGATTTCAAAGCGGAAACGCCTGAACCAGACAGCAGCCCCGAGCAACGACCTGCCATTGAGTTGAGTGCCTCGGCCCGTCCTCTGGACGGCAATGGTGGGGACCTGGTCTGGAGTGATCATCAGACCGACACCCGGGCATGGCTTCTGATCGCGGATGCGATGGGACATGACGCACCGGCAAACCTGGCGGCAGATCAGTTTAAAGACCTCATTGCCGACAACCTCACTGATACCCCGAAAACCGTTATCGAGGCGGTTAACAGAAAGTTTCTTGACGTCTACCGGGGTAGGGATACGGGGATGTTCGTCACGGGACTGCTGCTGCTCATCGACCTGGACCTTGAGCAGGTCAGGATCTGTAACTTCGGGCATCACGGGTTGCTGACAGCCAGGAGCGGATTGGTCAAGGTGGAGTCAGGGATGCCGGTAGGGATGCTGTCAGATGCCGGCCCCTGGCCAGAGGCGACTCTGGACGCGAAGATGGTTGGCGAACGGGGACTGGTCTTTACCGATGGTCTGGTCGAGCAGTTCAATTCTGACGGGCAAATGTACACTGTCGATCGCCTTGTCAAAGCGTTTTCGGACTCGATGGGACTGCCTCTGTCCGAAAGCCTTCGCGCCATCCTCCAATCCGTCGATGAATTCCGTGACGGTGCTGCCCAGAAAGATGATCAGACCCTTCTTGGATTCGAACTTCTGACGCCCCCCTTCAACTCTTCTGCGCCAACTCTCTGAGAAAGGCCTGTTCCTGCTCGGTTGTGCGGCGTTTGAGTGTCTCATTGCGCTGGGGAAAGCGACCAAAGCGGGCAACGGTGTCATGGTTTTCCAGAGCACTCTGGTAAAACGCCTCGAGAAGCTCTTGCAGTCGGCCTGAGCCACTGCGTCTGAGCTGGTCATACAGCGTCAGGGATTCCTTCTGCAGGGGCCGGTTTTCGGCATGCTGATAGGGCAGGTAGAAAAACGCCCGCTGAATCAGCGGCAGGGATGCATCCCGCCCCGCTTCCACGCCTTCTCTTGCCAGCCGCTGTGCCAGCGGGGCGTTGCGGTACGCCATCTGGGTTCGGCTATAGACCCTGGGGGCGAACTGATCCAGCAGCATGATCTCCGCCAGAGCACCGCCCGGCTCATTGCGCCAGTGGTCCAGCCCTTCCTCCGAGGCCAGCAGTACCATGGTTGAGAAGCGCCGGCGCAGCACACGCTCAAAGCGCCGGTCGTGCTCATACCACTGCCTCTGATACTCGGCCGGTGGCACGCCTTCAGCGTCCAGCGGACCAATCCAGAAATCCAGAATAAAGGGCCATTCGAACATAATGGAACACCATAACAAGGGTTCTTCCTCCATGCACCCGCTTCGTGACGCTCGCACTTGACAGTCACTGGAGCGAGCAAGCAGTTTGTAACTGAGACAACAACAGGACAACAATCATGAGCAGGCACATAGTCATTACCGGCGGCACTGGCTTCATCGGCCAGGCGCTGTGCCGAGCACTCCATAAGGAAGGGGACCAGATCACCGTCTTCAGCCGTCGCAGTGAAGAGAAGGTACAGGCACTGTGCGGCAATGTACGCTGCATTGATCGTCTCAGTGCCCTGCCCGGTCTCGGGCCCATCGATGCAGTCATCAACCTGGCCGGTGAAGGCATCGCGGAAAAGCGCTGGACAGCCGCGCGCAAAAAGGCGCTGTGGGACAGCCGCGTTGGCGTGACCGAGGAGCTGGTGGCACAGATGAAACGCTGCCGCGAAGCCCCCGGCGTGCTGATTTCCGGCTCTGCTGTTGGCTACTACGGAGATCAGGGCGATCTCACCGTTACCGAGGACACCGAGCCCAATGATGAGTTCACCCACCGGATGTGCGCCGCCTGGGAGAAAGCCGCGCTCGAGGCACAGGCCCATACCCGGGTCTGCCTTTCAAGAACCGGCCTGGTGGTCGGACACGGCGGGGGTTTTCTCCAGCAGATGCTGCTGCCGTTCAAGCTGGGACTGGGCGGACGCCTTGGGGCCGGAACCCAGTACATGCCCTGGATCCACCGCGACGACATGGTAAGCGGTCTGATGCACCTGCTTGAACACGAACAACTCAGTGGCCCCTTCAACCTGACCGCCCCCGAGCCGGTCACCAATGCTGAATTCTCCCGTACTCTCGCCAGAGTGCTGGGGCGTCCGGCCTTTCTGCCCGCGCCCGCATTTGCCCTGAGAGTCCTTCTCGGTGAAATGGCCCGTCTGCTGCTGACCGGCCAGAAAGCCATCCCCCAACGGCTGACGGAAAGCGGCTTTGAGTTCCACTATGAAAGCCTTGAACCGGCTCTGCGGGAGGCAACCGGCCAATGAGCAGGCCCCACCTGCACATTGCTGCTGTACTGTTCGTGCTCCATGGAACAGTCAGTCACGCCGGACTGCCGGAGTCCGGCGGTGCGAGCTTTGAGGCCTGCAGCATGATCGCCAGCCAGTATCTGACGACGGTCCAGCTGATCGAGCGCGGTCTTGAACCGGAGATTCTGAGGGAAACACTGCCGGAGCTTACCGATGAAGGCGCGCGTCGCATTGACGCGCTTCATGAGCAGGTCGGGGAGCACGGAGCCACGGAGACCTATTCCAACATCAAATCCCAGTACGCCCGCTGTGCGCAGTCGGTTTTTGATGAACACGGGGAACCCGAAGCACAGACGCGTGAACACCACTTCTATGTCTGTGCCGGCGAGAATAAGACACGGTATGAAATCCTTCTGGCGGCATGGATGGGCGGTGAGCTCGAGTCAGTCCAGGAACAGCTGCAACCGCCACATCAGGAAGTGGCTGAAGTCATTTTCCGGATGCACGAACAGTATGGGCTGGATGCGGTTTTCAACGAGCTCACCCAGGATCTCAAACAGTGCATCCAACAGGCGCCGGATGGCCGGATGTGATTTTCCGCATAAAACCGTTGACAGGGAGCTCATCCAGCCCTATTATTCGCGCCCTGTAGATGATCTCCACTACACAGCGTCCCGTTCGTCTAGTGGTTTAGGACTCCGCCCTTTCACGGCGGCAACAGGGGTTCGAATCCCCTACGGGACGCCACTTTTTCCTCTCCCTTTATTTCAGCAGATACTCCGCTCACGATGTCTCCCCCAGCCGGGACAGACTGAATCGACACTGCTATAGTGCCTGCATATTGAAATCCTGTGTCCCAAACACCCAAAGGTGGTCTCCGACGTGTTCTCACGGCTTGGCCGGCTCAGAATACGAGCTCCTCTATCCTTCCGCCTGCTCCTGTACATTCTGCTGGCCAGCTCGGTATTTACCATTGCTGCCGCCTCCATCCAGATCTATACCGACTACCGTCAGGACGTGGAGCTGGTGGAAAACCGCCTGGGCGTCATAGAGCGCGGCCACATGAGCAGCCTGGCCAGCAGCGTCTGGGCACTGGATGAGAACCTGCTCCACGTTCAGCTCGAGAGCATTCTGAGCCTGCCCGACATTGAACAGGTACGGCTTGATATGGACTCTGGCGACACCATCGTCAAAGGCGGGTTCTCGGACGATGCGGAGACCATCACCCACCAGTTCCAGCTCATCCGGGAAGAGGATCAGGCCAGAACCCTGGGCAGCGTGACCATCACCGCCACCAAGACTGGGGTCTATGAGAATCTCAGACGCAAGATCGCCATCATTGTCACCACCCAGGCCTTTCGCACATTTTTCATCTCGCTTTTGATCATATGGATCTTCCAGCATGTTGTGGCGCGCCACCTGGCGAGCATGGCCGAATACGCCCGTAATTTCAGCCTCCGCAACCTGTCCAGACCACTGGTGCTGGACAGGTCTGATACCACGGCAACAAGCAACGATGAGCTGGCGCAGGTCACGGAAGCCATCAACAACATGCGGACCCGTCTGCAGGATGACCTGGAGCGACAGACGGAAGACGCACAGGAAATCCAGAAACTGTCCATGGCCCTGGAACAGAGCCCATCGTCAGTACTGATCTGCGATGAACGCTGGCGCATTGAATACGCCAACACCAAGTTCCTGCAGCTTTCCGGTCACAGCCGCGAAGCCATTCTCGGGAACCACCCCGCCGAACTGTCCCAGTATGGTGAGTCAGGATCGGATGCGCGGCAGCTGTGGGAGGATATCCGCCTGCAGGTCCAGCGTGTCGGTGTCTGGCAGGGAGAAATGCACAGCACCCGTGAAAACGGGGAACGCTTCTGGGAACAGGTGATTGTTACCCCAATCCGCGACGCCAGCGGTGAGCCGACCCATTATCTGATCCTTGGAGAGGACATCAGCGTTCGCAAGCGCTATGAACAGCAGCTGCTGCGCCAGGCCAACTATGACGTTCTGACCGGATTGCCCAACCGGATGCTCGCCCTGGACCGACTCAAACTTGCCCTGGCACAGGCCAAGCGGGACAACACCATGGTCGGCGTCATGTTCCTTGACCTGGACAACTTCAAACACATCAACGACACCATGGGCCATGATGCCGGCGACAGCATGCTGATTGAGGCCGCCCGTCGTGTCTCATCGTGCCTGCGCGGGACCAGCACCGTGGCACGGCTCGGTGGTGACGAGTTCCTGATCATCCTGCCCTCGCTGTCCTCCGCCGACGCGACGGAACAGGTGGCCGAGCGGATCCTGCACACCTTCGTTCCACCCTTCCGGATACAGGAGCGGGAAGTCTTTGTCAGTACCAGCATTGGCATTGCCATCTACCCCCTGGATTCGGACAGCAGCGGCTCACTGCTGCAGAATGCAGATGCAGCGATGTATGAAGCCAAACACAGCGGCAAGGATGCCTTCAGACGCTTCTCGCCGGAAATGAAGGAAGGTTCCCAGGAACGCCTGCAGACCGAGAGTCTGTTGCGGCGGGCACTGGAACTGGAGGAATTCGAACTGAACTACCAGCCCATCATCCGCCTGAAGGATGACGGCATCATCGGGGCCGAAGCGCTGCTGCGCTGGCACAACCCAACGCTGGGTACAGTGCCACCGGATCGCTTCATTCCCCTGGCCGAAGAAACCGGCATGATCATCTCCATCGGCCGATGGGTGATCAATGAGGCCTGCGCAGCCATTGCCCGCTGGCGAAAAGACACCGGTCAGCCCATGACCATCGCCGTCAATGTGTCGCCCCGCCAGTTCCGGGATCCGCATTTTGTCGACATCGTCAAATCAGCGCTCAGGGATAACGGTATCCCGGGGAAGTGCCTGGAGCTTGAAATCACTGAACGGCTGATTCTCGACAGCACACTGGAGACACACTCCATTCTGCGCCAGCTCGACGAAATCGGTGTCCGACTGTCCGTGGATGATTTCGGGACCGGCTACTCCGCGCTCGGTTACCTGAAGAACTATCCCTTTGATACGCTCAAGATCGATAAATCCTTCGTTCAGGACGTCAATACGAAGGCCGATGACGCCGCGCTGGTTGATGCCATCATCAACATGGCCCACAGCCTCCACCTGCACGTGATTGCGGAAGGCGTGGAGGATGCCGAACAGCTCAGCTTTCTGTACCATCATGGATGCGACTACGGTCAGGGTTTCCACTTTACGCGACCGCTTTCTGAGCAACAGTTTCTGGCCTGGTTACGCGATCACTGAATCATCTGAGCTCGGGAACCGATGGACTCAACACTTATTGTCGTCAATTGCGGCAGCTCCTCTGTCAAACTGGCTTTATACGGACTGCCCGACTACACGCCGCGGGCCTCAGCCGTCGCCGAGCGCCTGCATACGGAGCAGGCTCTGCTCAAGGTGGATGGCAGCCACCACGACCTGCCCGAATCCGCCGACCACCAGACAGCCATTGAAGCGGCTATTGAGGTATTGCGCCAGGCTAACGCCCTGACCCGAACGCCTTCCGGTATCGGGCACCGGGTTGTCCACGGCGGCGAGGCATTCACCGGCTCAGTGCGCATTGATGACAGCGTCATGGCGTCGATCAGCGAGTGCGCGGCCCTTGCCCCCCTGCACAACCCGGCCAACCTGGAAGGCATCCAGGCCATGCGTGCGCTCTATCCAGGTGTGCCCCAGGTTGCGGTGTTCGATACAGCGTTCCACCAGAGCCTGCCGCGCTACGCGTTTCTCTATGGACTGCCCTACGAACTCTACGAGCAGCAGGGTGTGCGCCGCTATGGCTTTCACGGCACCAGCCACCGCTGCATGCTCCAGCGCACGGCGCAGATACTGGGCAAGCCCGAGGCCGAAACACACCTGATTTCCGCCCATCTGGGCAATGGCTGCAGCATTACTGCCATCCGCAAAGGCCGCAGTGTGGATACCAGCATGGGGCTGACGCCGCTCGAAGGGCTGGTGATGGGTACCCGCAGTGGCGATATTGATCCGGGTCTGTTCGACTTCTTCCTGAACAGGGGCTATGCCCCCGAGACCATCAACCACATGCTCAACCGCGAAAGTGGTCTGCTGGGTGTCTCCGGCGTAAGCAACGACATGCGCACACTGCTGGAGGCCGCCGAGTCCGGCCATGAACGGGCCGGCCTGGCGGTGGATATCTTCTGCTTCCGCCTGGCCCGTTACATTGGCGCCATGATGGCCTCCATGAGCCAGCTGGATGCACTTGTATTCACAGGCGGCATCGGCGAGAACAGCGCTCCTGTGCGGGCGGCCACGATTGAGCATCTGCGCCTGCTCGGGTTCATGATTGAAGAAAGCGCGAACCAGTGCCACGGCAGCGGTCACGGTGGTGCCATCCAGGCGCAAGGCAGCCATCGGATACTGGTTATTCCCACGGATGAGGAAGGCGTCATTGCCAGTGACACCCATGCGCTGATCAGCGCCCCATAATCCTCAAGAAACCCAGCACGAGCAAGGACAGCCCCATGGCCAAGAACCTTTTCATCGCCCCAACCGATCTGCGTTCCGGACTCACTTCCGTGTGCATGGGCCTGGTGCGCGCTCTTGATCACATCGGTGTCCGTGTGGGCTTTTTCAAACCCATTGCACAATCTTCCCACGGTGACGACCTGGATCAGTCCGTGCATTTCATCCGTGCCCGGACCAACCTGAACCCCCCGGATCCAATCGGTCTGCAGCAGGCCCAGAAGCGCGTCAACCGGGGGGAGTCAGACCAGCTCATGGAGGACATTGTTGAGCGTTACCATGAGGCGGCCCGGAACGTGGACGTGGTGGTCGTGGAAGGATTGGTGCCGGATCGCACCGAGACCTATATCCAGCGCCTGAACATCGAACTGGCCCGCAATCTGGATGCCCAGGTGATCCTGGTCAGCGCCCCGGGACAACGCTCGCCAGCGGAAGTCGATGAGATTCTGGAGTTTTCCGCCCGGCTGTTTTCCGAATCCAAGACCCATGAACATGTGATTGGCGCCATTCTCAATCGCGTTCATGAGCCTGCATCCCAGGGTCTCAACCTGTCTCCCGGGGACTACCATCCCGCCCCGATCCATGACTGGGCCAATGAGTGCCGGGTGTTCCGCGATGGCGATCTGAAGCTGATCGGTGCCATCCCCTGGAGTCCGAAACTGCTGGCACCACGGACCCGGGACGTGGCAAATGAGCTCGATGCCCGGATCCTCAGCGAAGGCGGCATCGACGAGCGGCGCGTGCAGCGGATCAGTGTGTGCGCGCGGACCGTGCCCAACTTTGTGGAAAGCCTTCGCCCCGGAACACTGGTGGTTGCACCCGGGGATCGCGAGGACATCATCATGGCGGTGGGGCTGGCTGTCATGAGTGGTGTTCCTCTGGCCGGACTGGTGCTGACCGGGGGGCTGCTGCCCGACCGGCGTACGATCCACTTCTCGCGCAATGCGCTGGAGTCCGGCCTGCCGGTGATGAGCAGCCAGATGGACACCTATCACACCGCCAACAGCCTGGCGCAGATGGACATTGCGGTTCCAGCCGATGACACAGCGCGGGTCGAACAGGTTATGGAAGCCACGGCAGAACCCATCGACGCCGAGTGGTTGCGCCACCAGCTCAGTCTGGATCGCGAGCCCCGGCTTTCACCTCCGGCATTCCGCCACCTGTTGACCCGCCGGGCACGCGAGGCCGACAAGCGCATCGTGCTGCCGGAAGGCGAAGAGCCGCGCACCGTCGTTGCGGCGGCTCAGTGCCAGAGAAAGGGAATCGCCCGCTGCGTGCTGATCGGTCGCCCTAAAGAGGTTCAGTCCGTGGCCGAGTCCCAGGGCGTCATGCTGCCGGAATCCATTGAGATCATTGACCCGGAAACCGTGCGCTCTGACTACATCGACGCCATGGTGGAGCAGCGCAGACACAAGGGCATGACCCCGGACATGGCCGAAGCCATGCTTGAGGACAGCGTTGTTCTGGCCACACTCATGGTGGCGCTGGATGAGATGGACGGTCTGGTTTCCGGTGCCATTCACACAACAGCCAATACCATCCGCCCGGCCCTTCAGCTGATCAAGACCCATGAGAACGCCAGCATCGTCTCATCCGTGTTCTTCATGTGCCTGCCGGATCAGGTGCGGGTCTATGGCGATTGCGCCGTCAACCCGGATCCCAATGCCGAACAGCTTGCGGATATTGCCATACAGAGTGCGGACTCGGCGGAGACCTTTGGCATCCCAGCACGGGTGGCCATGATCAGCTACAGCACTGGCAGTTCAGGCACAGGTGATGATGTGGAGAAAGTGCGGGAAGCCACCCGAATCGCCCGGGAACGGCGGCCTGAGCTGGTCATTGACGGGCCGCTGCAGTACGACGCGGCGGCCACTGAGAGCGTGGCCCGCAGCAAGGCTCCGGGAAGTCCTGTCGCCGGGCGGGCAACCGTGTTCGTCTTTCCGGACCTGAATACCGGCAACACCACCTACAAGGCGGTGCAGCGAAGCGCCAACGTGGTCAGCATCGGCCCCATGCTTCAGGGGCTGCGCAAGCCGGTGAATGATCTGTCACGGGGGGCACTGGTTGAGGACATCATCTTCACGATTGCCCTCACCGCGATCCAGGCAAAGCAGGTTGAGGATCAGGGGCTGGCCTGAGGAAATTGGCGTCAGCCCCGCTTCTTTCTGCGGGCCTTCTTTTCAGACTTCTTGACATGCTGCACCAGACGGGCGCGCTTTTTCTTCTGGCGGTCCGTCAGGGCGTTGCGCTTGCCCTTGTAGGGATTGTCTCCGGCTTTGAATTCAAACCGGATCGGCGTACCCACGACCTTGAGCACTTTCCGGTAAGTGTTTTCCAGATAGCGCCGGTAGTCCCTGGACAAGGACTCCACCTGGTTGCCATGAACAATGATGCGCGGCGGCAGAGAGCCGCCCTGGTGAGCGTAACGCATTTTGATGCGATGGCCATGGACCATGGGCGGAGGATGCTGTGCCACCGCATCCTGCAGGATGCGGGTCAGCTGGTTGGTGGACCACCGGGCGGTGGCGGACTCAAAGCAATCACCAACCGCGTCGTAAAGATCCCCGACACCGGTCCCATGAAGCGCCGAAATAAAATGCTTTTCGGCATAATCCAGAAAAGACAGCCGTCTGCGCAGGTTCTCCTTCACCGCCTTGCGGTCATCCGGATCCATGCCGTCCCACTTGTTCACGGCCACAACCAGACCGCGCCCCGCTTCCAGGGCAAAACCAATGAGATGCAGATCCTGATCCACCAGCCCTTCGCGCGCGTCGATCACCATGATCACCACATGGGATTCTTCGATGGCCTGCAGGGTCTTGATGACGGAGAATTTCTCCACCGTCTCCCTGACCTGGCTTCGCCGCCGCACTCCGGCCGTATCGATCAGGGTATAGGGCTGGCCATGGCGCTCAAACGGAATCCGGATGCTGTCGCGGGTGGTTCCCGGCTCGTCATAGACGACAACCCGTTCCTCACCAAGCATCCGGTTCACAAGTGTGGATTTGCCCACATTGGGTCGGCCAATCAGTCCGATGCGGATGCTCTCATCATCGTCCTGTTCCGCCGGTTCCTGGGAAGCATCATGGTCCCCCAGCAGACTGTCCAGCATGGACCGCACGCCGCGGTTGTGAGCCGCTGAGATTCGATACGGATCGGGGAAGCCCAGTCCATGGAATTCTGCCGCCGCCTGATGCTCATCCTGCCCGTCCGTTTTGTTCACCACCAGATGGGCGGTCTTACCGCTACGACGCAGCTGCTCAACGATCCGCTCGTCGGTCGGGGTGAGACCATCGCGCCCGTCCACCAGCAACAGCACCTCATCGGCCTCCTCAATGGCCGCCTGGGACTGCTCCGCCATGATCCGGTCAACGCCTTCCTCATCACCAGCCAGTCCGCCGGTATCGATGGCAATGAAGCGCCGACCCCGATGACGCCCCTCACCGTATTTACGATCCCGGGTCAGGCCCGGGTAATCCGCCACCAGTGCGTCCCGGGTACGGGTCATCTGATTGAACAGGGTCGATTTGCCCACATTGGGCCGCCCGATGAGGGCAATTACTGGGATCATGTTACGGACTCGGGACAGCGGGTACCCGCGCTGGGTACCCGGGATTTCAGGGTTTCACAATACGGTAGGAGGCGAGCTGGCCACCATTGCCGAAAACAATGACGCGATCCCGGTAACGGATCATGTCCGAGCGCAGGCCCTGCTCATCGACCTGCACATGGGACGCAATGCGACCGTCTTCCTGATCAATGGCATACAGATAACCCTCAAAGTCGCCTATCAGGAAGTGGTCATCCAGAGCCACCGGAGAGGTCAGACGGCGCCACTGAAGGCTGTCGTCACGCCAAAGCTCGGAGCGTGAACGCAGGTTGTACCCGGAAAGCCGGCCATCCGCGCCAACCACCATCAGGTTATTGCCATCCACACCCGGCGACCGCAGGCTGGATACCGGACGGCTCCATATTTCCTCGCCGCCGCGCAGCTCCAGTGCAGCCACTTTGCCCTGATAGCCCGCCACAAAGACATTGCCATTCTGCACCACAGGGCTGCCGTCCACGTCCACCAGCCGTTCCAGCTCGGTGCGGCCAGAGGGGGTGCTCACATCGTGCGTCCACTGCATGCGACCGGTCCGCGCCTCAAGGGCCACCACCCGGCCATTATCAAAACCGGTTACCACCCACTCGTCGTCCACCCATGGCGTGGCGTTGCCCCGGTAGCTGAGCACGGGCATGTTGGTGTCGTACTGCCAGCGCCGATCTCCGGAGTCACGATCAAAAGCCAGGACCTGCCCATCAATGGTCTGCACCATCACCTGGGTACGGTTGCTCTGGGGCGGGACCAGTGATTCGTTCGGCAGCAGGGCACGCCACTGCTCCTCACCTTCATGGGACAGGGCCACGAGCTCTCCACTGCGGGTCACCACGTAGACGTGATCCCCATCCGCACCAACGCCCCCGAGCAGCACCTCGTCCAGATCACGCCACCAGTCCCGGCGCCCGTTACGCGCATTGTAGGCCGTCAGGTAACCATCCGCCGTCGCAGCAAAAACGGTATCATTGACAACCGCAGGCTCCAGGAACAGAAACTGCCCGTCATGACCCCGGGCAACCCGTCGGCTCCAGATCTTGCGGACCTCCACATCACCTGTGGCTTCCGGGACCGGCGCAGCCTGTTCACGCGTCTCGCCCGTGCCACCACAGCCGCTGAGTGCGGCCATCAACACTGCGCCCAGTGCCAGCATGGGCCACCGGATTGCGTCCAGCCGTAAACGCATCAACCCTCCTCCGCAGTGGCCAGATCAGCCAGTTTCAGCTCCAGAAGCCGGTCGCTGACGCCTTCCTCCATGGCATCCCTGGCCTGCTCGTAGGCCTCACGCGCCGCCGCGTCATTACCCATGGCAATATGCACATCGCCTTCCAGTTCCCGGTACAGTGGCTGGAAGCGTCCCGCATCGCTGACCTGCTCGAGCGTCTGCAGGGCCGCCTCATGGTCACCGGCGGCATACTGGGCACGGGCCAGGCGAAGCCGGATCACTCTGGGCAGGGGCTCATCGCCGGCCTGCTCCAGTGCCCAGCGAAGCTGATCTGCCGCTTTTTCAGGATCGCCCTCATCCATGTAGATGTTGGCAGCGACCATGGCTGCAAACACCGAATAGACGCTGCTGGCGTAATTGTCCTTCAGCTCGTCCAGGGTGTATTCCATGGTCGAGAGACGCTCATCCGCATCCGGGTTGGACAGCGCATTGATGATGGTGTCAAAACCCTGCCGCGCTGCAGCCCGATCCGCTGCCTGCTTGTTCTGCCAATACTGCCAGCCGGCTACCAGCAGAAGCGCAATGGCCAGCCCAGTGACCAGACTCTGCCAGTTGTTTTTCCACCAGCGTTTGAGCGCCTCGACCTGTTCATCATCTTGTGCCACGTTCGTGCTCCTTTATTATATCTTTCGCTTCAGGCGTCCAGACGTGACTGGCAGGCCTGAGCCAATTCGTTGCGGCTGACACGGACCTGTTCGGCAGTGCGCAGATCCTTGATACTGGCACACTCCTCTGCCACCTCGTCATCGCCGACGATGATCGCCAACCGGGCACCAGAGCGATCCGCCTTCTTCATCTGGCTTTTGAACCCACCTCCGCCACAGTGGGTAACCACAACAGAGGACGGCATGCTATCACGGAGTGACTCCGCAGCGGAGAAGGCGTAACTGCGCGCCTGCTCGCCCATTGCCAGAACGTAGATGTCCGCATTGCGATTGACTGATTCGGGGATCAGTTCCAGCGTCTCCAGCAGCAGTACCAGCCGCTCAAGGCCCATGGCAAAACCAACAGCCGGCGTGGATTTGCCGCCCAGCTGCTCAACCAGCCCATCATACCGACCACCGGCGCAGACCGTCCCCTGGGCACCCAGCGCATCGGTGACCCATTCAAAAACGGTTTTACCGTAGTAATCGAGTCCGCGAACCAGCCGGGTATTCACGCGGTAAGGAAGCCCGGCTTCGTCCAGCAACTTTTTCAGTGTTTCAAAATGCTCGCGGCTGTCTTCACTGATGTGTTCCCAGAGCGAAGGAGCATCCTCCAGCACCTTCTGGGTCTCCGGGTTCTTGCTGTCGAGGATGCGCAGCGGATTGGTCTCCAGACGGCGCAGGCTGTCCTCATCCAGGCGGTCCCTGTGCCGGGACAGGTAGGCCACCAGCGCCTCCCGGTACCGGCGCCGATCCTCGGCGCTGCCCAGGGAATTGAGCTCCAGGGTCACCTCATCCCGAAGTCCAAGCGCCCGCCAGATGCGGGCCGTCATGAGCAGCAGTTCGGCGTCAATGTCCGGACCTTCCATACCGAAGCATTCCACCCCGATCTGGTGGAACTGCCGGTAACGCCCTTTCTGGGGCCGTTCATGGCGGAACATCGGACCCATGTACCACAGACGCTGGACCTGATTGAACAGCAGTCCATGCTGTTCACCGGCGCGCACACAGCCAGCCGTACCCTCCGGTCGCAGCGTCAGGCTGTCCCCGTTTCGATCCTCAAAGGTGTACATCTCCTTCTCGACGATGTCCGTGACCTCACCGATGGAGCGCTTGAACAGCTCCGTCTGCTCGACCACCGGCATCCGGATCTCATCATACCCGTATTGGGCCAGAACGCGGCTCATGGTCTGTTCCAGATACTGCCAGATCACGCTCTGATCCGGCAGTATGTCGTTCATGCCGCGGATTGCCTGGATTTTTGCCAAGGTACTCCCCTGTCTTCGTCAGCCTTTGGCGATGATGGATTCTTCTTCCGCCTGTTTGCGGGCTACCCGCTCGCGGATTTCACGCTCAAGATCGTCGACCAGGGTGGCCTTTTCGATCTTGCGATACTTCTCACCGTCGCGGTACATCAGGTGCTGCGGCGTGCCACCGGTGATGCCGATGTCTGCTTCCTTTGCCTCACCCGGTCCATTGACGATACAGCCGATCACGGCCACATCCATGGAGGTGTTGACGTCCTCAAGGCGGGATTCAAGCTCGTTCATGGTACCGATGACATCGAAGTTCTGCCGGGAGCAGCTGGGACAGGCGATGAAGTTGATACCCCGGGTGCGCAGGTGCAGACTCTTCAGGATGTCGAAGCCCACCTTGATCTCCTCGACGGGCTCTGCGGCCAGGGAAACGCGGATTGTGTCACCAATGCCTTCGGCAAGGAGCATGCCCAGCCCCACAGCGGACTTGACCGCCCCCGAGCGGAAGCCGCCCGCCTCGGTGATGCCCAGATGCAGTGGCTGCTCGATCTTATCGGCAATCAGGCGGTAGGAATCCACCGCCATATAGACGTCTGAGGCCTTGAGGCTGACCTTGAAATCCTTGAAGTCATACCGGTCGAGGATTTCAATGTGGCGCATGGCCGACTCGACCAGCGCTTCGGGGGTAGGCTCACCATACTTGCGCTGCAGGTCCTTCTCCAGGGAGCCGGCGTTGACGCCGATGCGGATGGGAATCCCATGGTCCTTTGCCGCATTGATCACCGCACTGACGCGATCCTCGCGGCCGATGTTGCCGGGGTTGATGCGCAGGCAGTCCACTCCGAGCTCAGCCACGCGCAGCGCGATGCGATAGTCAAAATGGATATCGGCTACAAGCGGCACATTGACTTCAGCGCGGATTCTTGCAAAAGCTTCTGCCGAATCCATATCCGGCACCGAAACCCGTACAATATCCGCACCGGCCTCCTCCAGCCCTCGGATCTGGGCCACAGTAGCGTCCACGTCACAGGTGTCCGTATTGGTCATGCTCTGCACGGCGATGGGCGCATCACCGCCTACCGGTACGGAGCCAACGTATATCTTACGGGATTGACGGCGTTTGATCGGGGTCTGTTGATATTGCATGGCGTTTACCTTGACGGAAAAAGTTGCGGGACAGGGGTCTGTCAGCTCTCGCTGGCCGCCAGCACGAACTGGGAACGCCCGGCCGTCGCGGGGTAATCATCCAGGTTCACAGGCTCGCCCATGAAACGGATATCGGAGACGGCCTCCACATTGCCCAGCAGCACCTCAAGCGGCCCCGGACCGCTGTAATCAATGGTATCCCCATCCCGGGCCAGCTGCACAACCGCACGCTCGCCCTCACCATTGACCACTTCCACCCAGCATTCGCCACTGAAACTCATGCTGAGAGACACATCATCCTCAGCCGGTGCCATTGCAGGCTCTGAAACCTCTTCAGCCACCTCTGCCTCCGGGCTTTCCTGCACCGTATCAACCTGGGCAATCGGCCCATCTGAAAGACGCGGCAAGTCGGCTCCAGCGTCATTTTCTTCCGGGGTGGCAGGCGCCTCCTCGGCGGCATCGTCCATCGCAGGTTCCGGCTCACTGTCACCAACATCATCTCCATTGGATTCATCAGTGACGACCTCTTCAATATGCTCCCCGGCCTCGCCCAGCAGCTCACCCGTCTGCTCGGCCACAAAGGGCCCATAGGCGTAGAACAGCCAGGCTGCCAGCGCCAGCACCACGACCGCGATACCCCCAAGCCCCAGACGACGTCTTTTCTCCTTGCGCTGGCGGATTTCCTCCGTCGGGCTCACCTGCTGATGCGCTTCCTGCTCCCGTCTCCACGGTTCCAGCTCCTGATCGAGCTGCTCGAGCAGCTCCTCCGGAGACAACTCCACCAATCGGGCATAGGTTCTCACATAGCCCTTGAGGAAAAGCTCGCCGGGCGCCTCACTGTGATCACCCTGCTCAATGGCGGCGATCAGTGTCGGGCGCAGGTGGAGTCGATCAGCCACACTCTGACGATCCAGTCCCAGCGCCTCACGTGCCTCGCTGAGCCGGGCCCCGACCGAAGGCTGTCCGGTCTGACTGTCAACATTCTCCGGCTGTTGCTGTTCTTCCTCAGTCATCAGCGCTCATCGCCCTGTATCGTCGGTGTTGCTCCGAATCGGGGAACCGCTGGCGCAGCTGCAGTGCCAGGCTGGCTTCCTGATCCATGTCTCCGTCGTGACGCGCGAGCTTGATGCCCGCCAGCAGAGTCCGCGGGCTGTGTGATACGTCCTCGGCGGACCGCACCGTGCGCGCAAATTGCTCAAACAGCGGCCTTGCCTCATCAAAGCGCTCAAGTTCCACCAGCGACTCCAGGGCCCCTTCCAGTGCGCGACGGTTGTTGCGCTCCAGCCTCATGGCGCGCTGAAACGACTCCACCGCTTCCTCGTGCTCGCCAATCCGGGCTGCAGCACGGCCCCGGTTAACAAAAATGCCGCCGCGGTTGTCGTATTCCGTGTCCTCGGAAGCCGTACGGAACTGCTCCAGCGCCTCCTCATAACGGCCCTGATTATACAGGAAGACCCCATAATAGGAGCGCCCACGGGTGAAGCCCGAATCCATATCCAGCGCCTGCTGGAAACGCTCCTCGGCCAGTGCGTATTCTCCCTCGGCCTGGTTGAGCAGCCCCATCGCCGCCGTGGCGGGAGCACTGCTGCTGTTGATCTCCAGTGCCCGGTTCAGGTGGCGACGGGACCGGTCAAAGCGCTCTTCCTGGATGTAGGCCAGCCCCAGCCGCACATAGGCCTGCTCGGCTTTTTCCTCATCCTGGGCTACCTGGAACGTGCTTTCCGTGGTGCTGACGCAGCCACCAAGAAAAACAAAGATCACCACAATGGCGCCCCGTACTGTCAGCCCTGTTCTCATCGTTATTAAGGCCTCTTTCCTGGGGTGATCAGCTCACCTGCTGATGCACCGGAATATAACGCTGGCTGCGCCGGGTACGGTCCTCAAACTGCCCAACCAGCTGACCACAGGCGGCATCGATGTCATCGCCGCGCGTGGTCCTCACTGTGGCAATATAGCCGGCATTATTCAGTATGTCCTGAAAACGCTTGGTGGCATTACCACTGGGGCGACGGAAATCGCTCTCCGGAAACGGATTGAAGGGGATCAGGTTGATCTTGCAAGGCACGTCATGGAGCAGCTCCGCCAGCTGCCGTGCGTGCTCGGGCTGATCGTTCACCCCCTCAATCAGAGTATATTCGATGGTCGCACGGCGCCGGTCTGAAAGTCCCGACAGATACTGGCGCGTCGCATTGAGAAGCCGCTCAATCGGGTACTTGCGATTCAGCGGCACCAGCTCGTTGCGCAGTTCGTCATTCGGGGCATGCAGAGAAATGGCCAGGGACACATCCGAAACTTCGCCAAGCTTTTCCAGCGCCGGGATGACCCCCGAGGTACTGACGGTCACACGACGCTTGGAAATGCCATAGGCCCAATCATCCATCATCAGGTCCATGGCATCCACAACATTGTCAAAGTTTAATAGCGGCTCACCCATCCCCATCATCACCACATTGGTAATGGGGCGCTCCTTTGTCCGGTCATAGGGCATGAAGGTGCGCAGCGCCGCCCAGACCTGACCAATGATCTCGGCCGCTGAAAGGTTGCGGTTGAAGCCGCGCTTGCCGGTGGAACAGAAAGTACAGTCGAGGCTGCAGCCCACCTGGGAAGAGACACAGAGCGTGGCCCGATCGCCGTCCGGAATCAGCACCGTTTCAATGCTGTTGCCTTCGGCCATGCGCATGATCCACTTGCGGGTGCCATCCTGTGAACTCTCATCCAGCAGCACTTCCGGGCCACGGATCTCAGCAATGTCAGCAAGCCGTGTCCGCAACGCCTTGCTGACATTGGTCATAGCCTCAAAATCGTCCACACCGTGCTGGTGGATCCATTTCATGATCTGACCCGCTCGGAACTTCTTCTCGCCGATATCGACGAAAAACTGTTCCATCTTATGCCGGGGCAGCCCCAGCAGATTGACCTTCTCCCCTTCAGGGGCAACTGTCGCTTCGGTCATTTACGGGCCTCTTGCATGGTTCGGACACAGCATCAGCGAAGCGCGGCAGAGCCGCGCTGTCAGTCAGACTGTGCGGGGGCAGATTTCGCTGTCTTCAAAGAAATAGGCGATCTCACGCTCGGCGGACTCCGGAGAATCAGAACCGTGTACCGCATTGGCGTCGATGGACTGGGCGTAATCAGCACGGATGGTGCCTGGTTCGGCTTCCTTGGGATTGGTGGCGCCCATCAGATCCCGGTTGGCGGCAATGGCGTTTTCACCTTCCAGCACCTGTACGATAACCGGGCCGGAGGTCATGAATCCCACCAGATCCGGAAAGAAAGGCCGTTCCCTGTGCTCGGCATAGAAGCCCTCAGCCTGGGTCTGGGTCATGTGGAGCATCTTGCTCGCGATGATTTTCAGCCCGGCTTTCTCAAAGCGGGAGGTGATTTCACCGATGACATTCTTGGAGACGGCATCCGGCTTGATGATGGAGAAAGTGCGTTCGATCGCCATGGAGAAACTCCTGCAGGTTCATTAATTGGAGAATTTGCTGTGCCGGAATTATACGCACGTCAGCAGCAAAGTCACACCGTTCGGCGCCGTCGCGCGCCCTGGTCACGCAGCTTTGTTACCGCATCGACAAGTTTCTCCGCCGCTTGATCCACCTCCTCCTCCGTCGTGAACCGACCAAAGGAGAAACGCAGAGACCCCTGAGCCAGCTCATCCGACAGGCCGATACTCTTGAGCACATAGGACGGTGACATGGAAGCCGAGGAACAGGCCGAACCCGAGGAAACCGCCACGCCGCGCAGCGCAAGCGTCAGGGACTCACCATCCACGCCGGCGAATCCAAGGTTGAGAATGCCGGGAACCCGCTCACTGTCATGCCCGTTGAACGCCATATCCGGCAAAACGGAAACCTGCTCCAGAAACCGCGAGCGCAGCATTTCCAGGCGCTGCGACTCACCAGCCAGCTCTTCCGCCGCGATTTCAAAGGCATGTCCCATGCCCGCGATCTGGTGCGTCGCCAGGGTGCCTGAGCGCATGCCACGTTCATGGCCGCCACCATGGATCTGTGCCTCAATCCGCACATCCGGCGAGCGCCGCACGTAAAGCGCTCCCATGCCTTTCGGCCCATAGACCTTATGCGCGGACAGCGAAAGCAGATCCACCGGCATCTGATTCAGATCCAGAGCCATTTTCCCGGCCGCCTGGGCTGCATCAACATGGAAAAGCACCCCGCGTTCACGAAGCGTGCCGCCCAGTCCTGTAATGTCGTTGCACACACCCAGCTCATTGTTCACTGCCATCAGAGACACCAGCACTGTATCCTCACGCAGCGCTTCCACAACCTGCTCCGGCTGGACCCGACCGGCCTCATCCGGCTGCAGCCAGGTGACCTCACAGCCCTGCCCCTCGAGCCACTCACAGGTGTCGATTACCGCCTTATGCTCCACAGCCGAGGTAATGATGTGTGAGCCGCGGTCACGATTGGCTGCCACGGCACCCTTGATAGCCAGGTTATCCGACTCCGTGGCGCCGGATGTCCAGACGATTTCCCGGGAATCACAGCAGAGCAGGTCCGCCACCTGCCGACGCGCACCCTCAACGGCCGCTTCGGCCTGCCATCCAAGTGCGTGGGAGCGTGATGCCGGATTGGCGAAGACACCCTCGGGTGTCAGGTACTGGGTCATGGTTTCAGCAACACGCGGGTCCACCGGCGTGGTTGCTGCGTAATCCAGATAGATGGTCTGATTCATGGGTCTCGTGTCGTCGGAGTGCGATGGAGCGCCCGCAGGCCGGGCCATTACCCGCCCTGGGCAGTAAGCGTTGTGTCCGGAGTGTCATCCGCTATAACCGAGGCGGCCTTATGCCGCCGGTTCTGGCGGGCCGCCACGATCTGGATTTCACGCTTTTTCATCAGATCCGCCAGGCTGATGCGGCTGAGAAATCCATGGATCTCATCACTGAGGTCGGACCACAGATGGTGAGTCAGGCACATCTCACCATTCTGACAATCCCCTTTGTGCTGGCAGCGGGTGGTGTCGAGGGATTCATTCACCGCGTCAACCACCTGGGCAACAAATATATCACCCTCGTCACGTCCCAGCCGATACCCACCACCCGGGCCGCGCACACTCTGAACCAGTGCCTCGCGCCGCAGACGGGCGAAAAGCTGCTCCAGATAGGACAGCGAGATACCCTGTCGCCGGGCCACATCCGCCAGACTGACCGGACCCTCGTCCGAATGCAATGCAAGATCAAGCATTGCTGTCACCGCGTACCGGCCTTTGGTCGTCAGTCTCATGGCTGCCACCTGATTAAATCATTGGGTAAACAGTGAGATTATCAATTATCCCCAGTAAAACAGTCAAGTATTCGGCGACTCGTCCGCATTGTCCTCAACACTTTCAAAGTCTTCCGTCGGCACCGGTGGCAGCCGATCCGTATCACACCCGGCATCCAGCTGCTTCAGCGCACGCCCCATGGACTCAACCCGCTCATCCACCACCTGCATGTGGTCCAGAATACTGCGAATGGAGCGGGCGATCGGATCCGGCATTTCCTCGCTCAGTCCGTAGGCATCGAACCCGATCTTTTCCGCCATGCTGCTGCGGCTCCCGCCTTCTTCAGCCTGCTTTCTGACAATCACCCGCCCGGGAATACCAACCACGGTGGCGCCCTCCGGCACCTGCCTAGTCACCACTGCGTTGGAGCCGACCTTGGCATCCGTGCCAACAGTGAATGGGCCCAGAAGTTTGGCGCCGGCGCCAACCACCACATTATCGCCCAGGGTGGGGTGACGTTTGCCCTGCTTCCAGCTGGTACCACCCAGGGTCACACCCTGGTAAAGAGTGACGTTATCACCGATAACCGCCGTCTCCCCGATCACCACTCCCATGCCGTGATCAATGAAAAAACCCCGCCCGATCCGGGCACCGGGATGAATCTCTATGCCCGTCAGCCAGCGCGCCACACTCGAGCCGGTCCTTGCCGGCCACTTAAGGCCGGAATTCCACAGCCGATGATTGATACGGTGAGCCAGAAGCGCGTGCAGCCCCGGATAATTGGTCAGTACCTCGAAAGCGTTGCGCGCCGCAGGATCGCGCCGGAATACACTGTTGATGTCCTCGCGCAGTCGTCCAAACATCCCCTTACCTCTCATCGAATGGCTTCACTGGTCACTGCCGCCCCCACCCTTCACACGCCCCGTGGCCAGCTTGTCCACACTGGTCAGGATACCGCGCAGTATGTTGAGTTCCATCTGATCCATATGCGAACGCTGGAACAGGCGCCGCATTCTGACCATGAGCTGGCGTGGCCGCTGCGGATCATGGAAACCGGTCGTAATCAGTGTTCGCTCCAGATGCTCAAAGAACAGCTCCTGCTCCTGAACCGTTGCCGGCGGATGGTCCCAGCCCTCATCTGCCGCATTGTGAATGCCCTGAAGATCCGTCGCCTGGCCGCGATCTTCACAGGACTCCAGATACCGCATCCGCAGCTCATAGGTTATAACCTGAACAGCCATACCAAGATTCAGGGAGCTGTAGTCCGGGTTGGCCGGTACCTGAACGTGATAGTGGCAACGGCGCAGTTCCTCGTTGCTCAGACCATTATCCTCACGCCCAAACACCAGTGCCACAGGCCCCTGCACCACACGATCCAGCGCAAGCCGCGCACATTCGCGGGGATTGATCACCGGCCAGGTCAGCGTCCTGGAGCGCGCACTGGTTCCGACAACTTCAATACAGTCACCAAGCGCTTCATCGAGTGTTTCCACCACCCGCGCCCGATCCAGAATGTCCACAGCCCCAGAGGCGCGCGCATAGGCCTTACCGTCCGGAAAGGACTCGGGGCGCACCAGCACCAGTTCGCTGAGCCCCATGTTTTTCATGGCGCGGGAAACCGCACCGATATTGCCCGGGTGGGACGTCTCAACAAGAACGACACGGACGCCGGCGGGAAGCATGGATTCGGACATGGATACTCAGACCCGGATGGATTCGTTAATGGGATTATCTGGCGGCGAATGGTAACACGCCGCCATCGCGACCGCAGTTGTGCAATCGTTTTGACCAACCATTTCTGGTATCATGACGCGCCTTTCAAACTCCGGATCATTAGAGACTCCATGCAACCAGCCATCAAAATGGCCTTGCGCACCGCAAGGCAGAACAGCGACTTTCTGAAAGACCAGTTCGCCAGACTGGACCCCGTCAACCAGAAGGCGGACAGTCTGCTGAAAACGCTGAACGCCATCGATGACACCATCTTCGAGCGCAGCGTTGAACAGCTCAAACGAGCCTACCCGGATCACTTCATGGCCCCTGCCGGTAACGTGGATGCCGACGATGCCGAACGCAGCTGGCATGTTTTTCCACTCATGGGGCGCCAGAACTTCTCCCGGGGCCTGCCGGAATTTGTTACGGGGCTTTTGCAGAAGCGCAATAACCGGGCGGAAAACCTGGTGCTGAGCAACCCCATGACGGGCGAGGAATACGCATTCAGCCGAGGCTATGGGGCGGTGCTCAACAGCCGCCGCATCCGCGTGCGCAACGCCAACCACCTGGACCAGACGCTGCTGTGCTGCAACCTGGCCAATCAGGCCCGCGAAGGCGAGGACGGTGAGCTGCGCCTCGATATGGCCGGCGCACTCATGCGAAGCGGTGCCAGCCTGCGCTATTCCGGCTGCCCCGCACTGGATATGGCCCGCGTTGCGGCCGGCAATCTGGATGCTGCCGTGCTGGCCCCTCTCGAGCCCGAAGAGCAGGTCATGGGCACACTGATCAGCCAGGAATCCGGTGCGCTGAGCGGTGACGCCCGAGGTAATCCGCTGACCAGCAACAGCCGTGAGCTGATCATCGCCAACAGCCCGATATTCCGCGAAATACTGAAAGCGCTAAAGCCCTTCCACGCCCGCCTGGGCTAGACAGGGACCTGGCTTTTTCACTGCCCCACAAACAGAAAGGGCGCCGGAGACCGGCGCCCTTTCTGTTACAGGGATAAAGCTTTACTGTTCAGCACAGAAGAAACTCATTCCATCCGCTTGAGCCACTCCGGCACTTCCTCTTCCTCCGGCTGCTCCTCATCAGCGCCCTCTTTCTTGGGCACGTAGAGATCCTCGCGAGTCACGTTGAGCGTCACCAGCATGTTGGCCGCCACGTAGATGGAGGAATAGGTACCAACAACCACACCCACCAGCAGCGCCAGCGCAAAGTTGTGGATCATCTCACCGCCGAAGATCAGCAGCGAGATCAGCACCACCAGGGTGGTACCGGATGTGACCAAGGTACGGACCAGTACCTGATTGAGTGAGGCGTTGATGACTTCATGGGGGCCGCCCTTGCGCATTCGCCGGAAATTCTCCCGGATCCGGTCCGAGACCACGATGGTGTCGTTGAGCGAGTAACCAATCACGGCCAGCAACGCCGCCAGAACGGTCAGATCAAAATCAAGCTGGAACACAGAGAACACACCCAGCACGATGATGCTGTCATGCATCAACGGCACCACGGAGGCAACGCCGAACTTGAGCTGGAACCGCATGGCCACATAGACCAACACGACAAACAGAGCCAGCAGCAGGGCCAGACCACCGTCCTCTCGAAGCTCCTCGCCAATCTGCGCGCCAACGAATTCGGCACGCTCCAGAGACACCTCAATGTCACCGGTGCGCAATGCCTCCATGATCTCCCGCGCAACGTCGTCATCGAACTCCGCAGCCAGGCGCACCATCACGGATCGATCCGAACCGAAGTTCTGAACCACCTTGTCCTCGAAGCCTGCGCCACGCAATCGCTCGCGGACATCCGTCAGGGAAGGGGCCTCAGCGTACTCCACTTCCACCAAGGTACCGCCGGTAAAGTCCAGCCCCAGAGCCAGCCCCCGTGTTCCGAGGCTGGCCAGGGAGATGACGACCAGGATGATGGACAGCACTGCCGCCAGGCGGCGTACGCCCATGAAATCAATATTGGTATCTTCCAGAAACTTCATCGTCGTCATTCCCTCCGTCAGATGGACAGTGCCTTCAGATCACGCTTGCCGCCAAGCACGGCATTCACAATGGCGCGACTGAACAGCAATGCTGTGAACATGGAGGTCAGAATGCCGATGAGCAGGGTTACCGCAAAGCCCTGTACCGGCCCGGTTCCCACGGCAAACAGTATGGCCGCTACCAGCAGCGTGGTAATGTTGGCGTCAAAAATCGACACAAAGGCCCGACTGTAACCGGCATTGATCGCTGACTGCACCGGTAACCCAGCCTTCATTTCCTCTTTTATCCGCTCAAATATCAACACATTGGCGTCCACGGCCATACCGACCGTAAGCACGATCCCGGCAATACCCGGCAGCGTCAGCGTCGCCCCAAGCGTCGACATGATCGCCACCAGGAGCGTCAGATTCACGAACAGACCGATATTGGCCAGAAGGCCAAAGGCCTTGTAAACCAGAAGCATCAGAACGGCGACAAGAACAAACCCGAGAAGAACCGAATTGATCCCGGCTTCAATGTTCTGCTGGCCAAGGCTTGGGCCGATGGTGCGCTCCTGCACGAAATAGATCGGCGCAGCCAGCGCACCGGCCCGCAGCAACAGCGCCAGCTCGGACGCTTCGTTTATGTTCTCAAGGCCTGTGACGCGGAAGTTGCTGCCCAGCGTGCTCTGGATGGTAGCCAGACTGATGATGCTGCGCTCTGTCTGGCGCTCGCGCTCCTCAACGATCTCACCGTCCACTTCCCGCTCGACCATCTCACTGCTGTGTTCGATGAACAGCACGCCGAGACGCCGCTGAACAGCATCCCGTGTGGTGCTGCGCATGATCCGCCCACCGGCACCATCCAGAGTGATGTTAACCTGCGGGCGACCATTCTCATCGAAGGCCTGCTGGGCATCTGCAACGTTCTCACCGGTGATGATGATCTCACGCTCCAGATCCGCTTCCCGATCGGGGTCATTGCGGAACGAGAAGGTTTCCGTGGTACCGGCTGCCGCGTCCGAACGCGCCTCCAGACGGAACTCCAGGTTGGCCGTTGACCCCAGGACACGCTTGGCCTCAGCCGTATCCTGTACACCCGGGAGCTGGACCACGATGCGGTCATTGCCCTGGCGCTGGACCAGTGGCTCGGCGACACCAAGCTCATCCACACGGTTGCGCAGTGTTGTCAGATTCTGGTTCAGCGCAAACTCCTGGATATCACTGATGGCCTCATCCGTAAGACTCAGATAGACCACATACTCGTCATCTTCAGTGGCGCGATTGAGCAGAAACTGATCGTGATTGCGGCGTGCGAGATTGAACGCCTCATCGCGATCGTCCTCGCTGCGGAAAGCAAAACGCAGCTGGCGATCATCCGTGGGATCCCCGTCCCGGTATCTGAGCCGCTCATCCCGGAGTTCACGTTTGATTTCGCTGGAGTAGACGTCAAGGCGACGATCCACGGCCTGCTCCATATCCACTTCCAACAGGAAATGGACACCGCCGCGCAGATCAAGGCCCAGGGTCATGGGCCCGGCGCCCATGGAGCGCAGCCATTGCGGCGTGGTCCTTGCCAGACTCAGTGCCGCAACGAAATCGTTGCCCAGGTTGTCCTGAAGGACACTGCGGGCGCGCAGCTGATCATCACTGCGGTCAAACCGGAGCATGCCAACGCCGCCTTCCAGCTCAGGATCCCGATAGCTGATGCCGGCGTCGTCCAGCGAACTGCGGGCTTTGTCCATCACCTCTTCATCGGTAACGACATTGGCGCTGGAGCCGGTGATCTGGACCGCGTAGTCGTCCGGAAACAGGTTGGGCATGGCATAGATGGCACCCAGCAGAACCACCAGCGCGATCACCAGATTCAACCAGATAGGATACTTATTGAGCATCGGGAATCCTTGTCAGAACAGGAAGGCGTTCAGATATCTTTCAGGGTACCCTTGGGCAGAGCCTGCGCTACTGCCTGGCGCTGTACCTTGATCTCAACGTTGTCAGACACTTCGAGCACCATGTAGTCATCGGTCAGGCGCACGATACGGCCAGCCATGCCGCCGCCGGTGACGACTTCATCGCCCTTATCCAGACCACCGACCAGTGCTTTGTGCTCTTTGGCCCGCTTGGACTGGGGACGCCAGATCAGGAAATAGAAAATCAGAATGAAACCACCGAACAGGATAACCTGTGACATGACACTGGGGCCGGCCGGGGGCTTGGCCATGGCGACAGCAGGCATCAGCGCCAGAACAAGCAGCATGAGGCTTTTGGTGATGCGATTCATCTGGGGGTCTCCGTGGACAGTTACTGTTGGATCCGGTATTCAGCAGTGTACTTGATACGCTCAGGCCAGAGCGGGAACCGACTGGCCGCGTCTATGGTAGAACTGCTCTATGAAGTCGCACAATGTACCTTGTTGAATAGACTCACGCAATCCAGCCATGAGCGTCTGGTAATAGTGCAGGTTGTGAATGGTGTTGAGCTGTGAGCCCAGCATCTCCCCGCAGCGGTCCAGATGGTGCAGGTAGGCGCGGGAGAAACTGCAGCATGTGTAGCAGTCGCAGTGGGCATCCAGTGGTCCGGTATCATGGCGGTGGCGGGCGTTGCGGATCTTCACCACCCCTTCATGGGTGAACAGATGACCGTTACGGGCATTGCGGGTGGGCATGACGCAGTCGAACATATCCACGCCCCGGCGCACGGCCTCCACAATGTCCTCCGGGCGCCCCACGCCCATCAGATAGCGCGGCCTTTGATCCGGCATCGCCGGCGTGAGCCCCTCCAGCACCCGCAGCATGTCCTCCTTGGGCTCACCCACGGACAGACCGCCAATGGCATAGCCATCAAAGCCAATGTCTTCCAGTCCCCGCAGCGATTCCAGTCGCAATTCAGTGTACATGCCACCCTGGACGATCCCGAACAGCGCCGCACTGCTCTCGCCATGGGCGTCCCGGCTGCGCCGGGCCCAGCGCTGGGACAGCTCCATGGATCTGCGGGCCTCAGTTTCAGTGGCCGGATAGGGAGTGCACTCATCGAAGATCATGACAATGTCGGCACCCAGAGCGTGCTGCACCTCCATGGAGATCTCCGGCGTCAACTCCACCGGTGAGCCGTTGATCGGGGATCTGAAGCGCACACCCTCTTCCGAGACTTTGGTCATCTCCGCCAGACTGAACACCTGAAAACCACCGGAATCAGTCAGAATTGGCCCATCCCACTGGGCAAAATCGTGCAGATCGCCGTGCGCGGCGATTACGTCGGTGCCCGGGCGAAGCATCAGATGAAAGGTATTACCCAGAATGATCTCGGCACCAGTCTCCTTAAGATCCCGCGGCAGCATGCCCTTGACGGTGCCGTAAGTGCCCACCGGCATGAAGGCGGGCGTTTCCACCGTGCCCCGGGGGAAGCTCATGCGCCCACGCCGGGCGGCACCGTCCTGGCCGAGCAGCTCAAACGTCATGCGGCACGCTCTGGTCATTGTATGGCGCTCCCGTCGGGCCTTGCCTGCTCTGATGGTGTAATGAACATGGCATCTCCGTAACTGAAAAACCGATAGCGCTGGGCCACCGCCTCATGGTAGGCGGCCAGGGTCTGTTCCCGCCCCGCGAAGGCGGAGACCAGCATGATGAGGGTCGATTCCGGCAGGTGGAAATTGGTGATGAGCGCATCCACCACCTGAAACCGGTAGCCCGGGTAGATGAAGATCCGCGTTTCGCCGGACTGAGCGCTGAACGCCCCCTCCACAACCGCCGATTCCAGAGCCCGGACAGCGGTTGTGCCCACAGCAACAACCCGCCCTCCCCGCTGCTTCGCGTGTCTGACGGCACTCACGGCTTCTTCGGAGACGGACAGCACTTCGCCGTGCATTTCATGTTCCTGGATATTGTCGACCCGCACCGGCTGGAAAGTGCCGGCGCCCACGTGCAGGGTTACGGAAGTGGTCTCAACGCCTTTTTCCTGCAGCCGCTCGATCAGGGCCTCATCGAAATGCAGCCCGGCCGTGGGGGCAGCCACGGCGCCCGGCTTTACACCAAAGACCGTCTGATAGCGCTCCCGGTCCATGGCCTCATCCGGACGGTCCACATAGGGCGGCAAGGGCATGTGGCCGATCGCTTCAATCACCTCCAGCGCCGGTGCGTCGGTCTCGAAAGCCAGATGGAAGAACTCACCCTGGCGCCCAAGCACACGCACCCCGGCGCCGTTTTCCAGAATCAGGCGCTGTTCGGCTTTGGGCGAGCGGGAGGCTCGGACATGGGCGAGAATACACTGCTCATCCAGCACCCGTTCCACCAGGATTTCGGCTTTACCACCAGAGGCCTTGGTGGCCGGCAGGCGCGCGGGGATCACGCGGGTGTCGTTGAACACCAGCAGGTCTCCGGGTTGCAGCAGCGATTCAATGTCCCGGAACTGGCGATGGTGGACCGCGCCGCTGCTGCCCTCCAGATGCAGAAGCCGGCTTGCTGTGCGCTCCGGCAACGGATAACGGGCGATCAGCTCATCCGGCAGGTCAAAGTGGAAATCGGAAACTTTCATAGACGGGTATGACTGCCGGCCAGCCGGGTATCTGAGGGAGACAGGGAAATCGTGATGGTACCGAGGGTGGGACTCGAACCCACAAGGCTTGCGCCACCTGATTTTGAGTCAGGCGTGTCTACCAGTTCCACCACCTCGGCAACAGGCCCGGATTATACCTTCACCCGGTGGCACGTCAATCAGCACCACCGGGGACGCCGGGGATTGGGGTCAGTTTTTCACGAATACCGGGCGCGCGTAGCCACCGCCAACAAGGCCGACAACCATGGCACCCACAAACCAGAGGGTTCCCGCCTGCCCTGCCGTCAGCGAGGCCACAGCAGGCCCCGGGCAATAGCCGACCAGACCCCAGCCGATACCGAAGAGTGCAGCGCCGACCAGCAGCGGCCGGTCAATATCGTTACGGGTCGGCAGATGGAAGCCATCCGCAAACAGCGGTTTGCCCTGCCCCAGCACCAGCCGATACCCCAGGGTAGTCGTCACAACGGCGCCGCCCATGACGAACGCCAGCGTAGCGTCCCAGGCACCGAAGAAATCAAGAAAACCCAGAACGCGCTCCGGGTCCGTCATCCCCCCGATCGCAAGTCCAACGCCAAAAAGCAGCCCCGTCAGCAGCCCACTCAGTGATGATTTCATAGCGCAACCCCCTGCAGTTCAGATCAGATGCCGGACGACGGCAACAGTGACAATACCGGCCACCATAAAGGTCATGGTGGCGACCAGTGAGCGCATGGAGAAGCGCGACAGACCACAGACGCCATGCCCGCTGGTGCAACCACTGCCAATGGCGGTTCCGATGCCCACAAGCAGCCCGGCAGCAATCACAAGCACACGGTTGTCAGTGACCTGGCCAATACCGGACTGACCAGTCAACGCCAGCACCAGAACCGGGCCCAGTACCAGACCAAGAATAAACATCAGCCGCCAGCCTCGATCCGCCACCGGATTGGGCGGAAGCAGGCTGCCAATGATCCCGCTGATCCCGGTTACCCGGCCCAGCGTGGCCATAAGCAGCACTACGGCAAGCCCGATCAGCACACCACCTGCCAGACCGGGAATGACCATGGGCTCAACCATAACCGCTCCTCTTCACATATTCATTTTATGTATATTGTAAGTCTTTATTTGAATAAAGCAACAGGGGCAACGGGCTGATGCGACACATCAGCCTGAATGGGTGGGATGGAGCGTAACGCAGAGATGAAGAGATCAGATGGAGTCGAACAGTGACAGACGCGAAACCTGGGCAAAAGACTGCTGAGCTGCCTGCAACACAAAGTCCTGCTGGGTCAGGCGGCTGATGGCCTCGGCATAGTCCAGATCCTCGATTTCGGACAGCGTCTCCTTGTTCAGCAGATCGCTGTCTTCGAGGAACTCCAGAGTCGATTCCACGGTGTTAAGGCGCGTGCCCACACCGGAGTGGATCTCGAGAGCCCGGTTTTCGGCGTTATCAAGATTGGCAATGGACTGATCAATGCTGTCCTTGAGCGTGTCACGGGCCTCATTGGTATTGGGCAGCGTTTCAAGATCATTGATGAGGCGCTCCATGGTGCCGAAAACGCTCTGCTTCTCAGAGGTTTCGACAAAGAAGGAATCACCATCCGCCGGATCGCCCTGCACTTCCACCCGCACGCCAGCCGCCTCAATGGGCCGCCCGCTCACGTAGGGCTCATCAGAGACCAGCTCACGCCCGGTTTCGCGGTTGGTGACCGTATAGCTGGTGTTGCCATCGTCATCCCGGTTGAACTGGATGACCATATCATCCGGGTAGAGCGCCTCGAACTCATCCCGGTCCATGACCGTGCCCGTGCCGATCTGTGCCGGTGGGTCCGCCTCATTGCCCGAACTCGCCCGGGTCTGGAAAGTGGGCCGATCACTATCGATGTCGACAAAGGTTTCCTTGCCATTGTCATTGACCGGAATCGACACACCCTTGTCGATCTGTACCGAGCGCTGGCCTTCATCCCCCTTATAGACGATGTCACCGGAGATATTCTCCTGAAAGGGCTGCTCACCCCCCTTGTGACCACCGAAAAGGTACTCACCGTTGGGTCCCTGGGTGTTGGCCAGGCTCTGCATCTGATCCTTGACCTGGCGCAGCTCACCGGCGATGGATTCGCGGTCACTCTGACTCAGTGAGCCATTACCGGCCTGCACCATCAGTTCGCGCGCCCGGGCCAGTGATTCGGTGTAATTGCTCATGACGCCATCCTGGCGCTCCAGTCGCGTTTTGGAGAGATTGGCGTTTTCCTTGAAACGCTCGCTCTGGGACAGATCGTCCTTGAGCTGCAGCGCCCGTGTAGCACCGACAGGATCGTCCGATGGCTTCAGTATTTCCTTGCCGGAGGCAATCTGCTGCTGGGTCCTGGACTGCTGGCTGTTTATGTTCTGCAGCTGCTGGATGCCCTGATTGAAAATCTGTGATGTGGAAACACGCATAACAATCTCTCCCCGACCTTACCGGAAGGCTCCGATCAAGGTGTCAAACAGGTCCCGGGCAACCGAAACCACCTGTGCCGAAGCGCTGTAGCCCTGCTGGAACTGCACCAGCTTGCCCGCCTCTTCATCCAGATTGACGCCGGACTGACTCTCCCAGCGCTCCTCGGACTGCTCCTTCAGCGTTCTGCTGGCGTCCTCATCAATCTGGGCGGTGCGCGTGCTTGAACCCACGTCTTCCACCACGGCACCATAGGCTTCGCTGAAGCTGCGATCACCGCCATCCATGACGCCTTCGGTCATGAACTTGCCAAGCTCCTCGCCATTGCGGTTATCGGAGCTGCCGTCATCATTGGCCTCGATGCGGAAGCGATCGCCGGGCTCCGGGCGGCCATCGATCTGGAACTGAAAGCCCAGATAGGCACTTTCGCTGTTGGGGGCCTGGCGCAGGACGTTGCCCTCATCCGAGTTGATGCGGACCCCATCAGCGAGCGTCACATCAATCACACCGCCTACAGTGGCGTCATCGCCATCGCCCAGGTCAGTATCAGCCGCCACGCTGCGGTCGTAGGGATTGAGCTTCTCAACCCGCATGCCGTCCGCGTCGCTGAGCGCCACACTGATGTCCTCACCCTCTTCGGAGCGCAGGCGCAGACTCTCGCCATCGGAGATGGCCTGGACCCCCAGATCGTCAAACTCACTGTGGTCGTCAATCGCCTGCTTGAGCGCATCGGCGGAAAACTCGCCACCGGGCATTTCCAGCTCAACATCCTGGCCGTCCACAGTAACGGTCACCGTGGCGTCACCGTCACCGTCAAAGTCCGTCAGGCGCAGCTCGGTATAGGCGGTGGTGTCCACGCCATCAGCATTTCCAAGCAGGCGGGCCGTTTCCTTCGCGGACATGTTGTCCTCGTCGGTCGCATCCACCGTCTGAGTCGTGATCCGCCCCGTTTCCGGATCCCGGGTGCGAATAGTGAACACATCCCCTTCGTAGCCGTTGTCTCCGTCTGAGCCAATCGTCTCCAGAGCCTCACCCTGGGTGATCACGCGCCGGCTGCCGGGGTCAGCGTTGAACACATCGTTGGTGCTGCCCGGCACAAAACGTTCATTATTGATCGGCGGATCCAGCGGCTGGGGATCCGCCGGATCCGAGGCATCCAGCACTTCATAGCGGGTCTCGGAAATGAAGCGTACTTCCAGAGGCGGCGTCAGATTGCCCTGTTCGTCAATGCTCTGCAGCGGCCGGCCGGTGCGCGGATCCTTCACATCCAGCATTTCACCCTGATTGATACCGCCGCTGCCCTGGTTACTGCTGCCGGTCTCAGCCTTGATGGGGGCTGCCAGAGCCACGTCATCTCCGCGGCTGATCTCCACATCCAGGTCTTCCGCACCGGCGTAGGCCGGGCGGATCAGAAAGGAATCCCCGGACTGAAAGCTACCCTCATCCAGTTTGATATCAAAACCATCCATGCTGATGGTGGCAGGTGTATTCTCCGGCAGGCGGCCACTGTTCACACGGTCTCCGGTGACCGAATCCACCACCGCAAACTCCCGGTCATCCGGGCCAGTGAACTCCAACTCATAGGAGCGGGTATCGAGCTTGCTGCTGTCGGTGATCTCGATCCGTGCTTCACGGTCATCCGGCGGGGCATTGCCCTCGGCAGGTGTAATGCGCTGCGCAGCCACTTCCGGGTCGTTCACATCCCTGAAGAAGTTGCCCCCGAGCAGCCCCTCCAGAGTGCTACCCAGCTCATGCTGTTCATTGAACTTTTCGGCAATGCTCACCGCGATACGCCCAATGCCATTGATGGTCGGCTCCAGCGACTCATCGCGGAAACTGACATTACCGCCCAGCGAGCCACCGACGATCTCCTGTGTGATCACCCGGTCGCCGCCCAGCCCTTTAGAGACAATTTCCCGACGCCCCGGCGTGTCAATATCGCCGGTCAGCCCCAGAGTAGCGGCATTGCCACCGCTGACCAGCTCCTGCCCCTTGCCGATACGCACATCCACAGTGCCGTCACTGTTATCAGTGGTGCTGACCTGAACCAGTTCGGAAAGTTCACGCAGCTTCTCATCGCGCGCATCCAGCAGCTCATTGGCTTCACGGCCCTGGCCACGCCCGGGCGCTTCGGCCACGGCAAGATTCAGTTCCGCTATGCCGCTGGCCAGACTGTTGATGTCGGAAATGTTCGACTCGATTTTCTGGTTGACGGTCTTCTCCCGGTCCTTGAGCTGGGAGTCAATCGACTGGAAGCGGCTCTGGAGGTTGTTCGCCTCCGCCAGAACCTGCTCGCGCAGTGATGTGGACGAAGGATCCTCAGAGGCACTCTGCACCGTGGAGAAGAAATCGTTGATGGACTCATTGAGCCCCGTGGTTTCGTCACCCAGCAGGTTGTCGAGCTCGCCAAGATTGGAGGACAGCGTGGATTTCTCAGCGTGAAGGGTGGTATCCGAGCGAAGCTGCTGGTTCACGAACTCATCATTGAGCCGCTTAATGTCGGCAACATTCACACCCTGCCCGATGAAGCCATCGCCTGTGGGCGTGGAGGGGTTGGTCCCGAAATCCACCCGCTGGCGGCTGTAGCCATCCGTATTGGCGTTGGTGATGTTGTTACCGGTGGTATCCAGCGCCCGCTGGTTACTGTTGATCCCGGTCAAGCCGACATTGATCAGACTCATGGCCCGTTACTCCTCCCCAAGCGACCCATCGAGGGCGGAACGCAGCACGGGGCCGTCCATGATGCCCTGAATCTTGCTGCTGTAGGCCGGATCCGTGGCGTAGCCGGCATTCTGGAGCTCTTCAGCGAAGCGCTCCGGATCATCGGCGTTCTCCAGTACCCGCTCGTAGCGCGGGTTTTCCTTCAGGAAATCCACATAGTCGCGGAAGCTCGACTCATAGTCCTCGTAGGCGCGGAAATCCCACTGCTCGCGCATGGGCAGACCATCCCGGTATTCGGTGGTCTGCACACTGACCCGGTCCCCGTCCCAGCGCTGATCGGCCTTGATGCCGAACAGGTTTTTGCTGGCGCCCTGCTCATCGTCTTCCATCATGTGCTGACCCCAGCCGGTTTCCAGGGCCGCCTGGGCGAGCATCAGCCGCGGCGGCACGCCGGTTTCGTCCCCGACTTTTTCAGCCAGCGGCAGGAGTTTGCCGACAAACTCATCCGGGCTATCGAAGCGCTCGGGCAGCTCATCCGGTCCTTCGTCGCCGCCTTTATGTTTCTCGATCAGCTCATCCACCTCCTGAACCCGCTCCGGCAGCTCCGGATCGGGTGCTGGTGTATTGCGGCTGTAGTCCCCGATGGACTTGCCACCGGTATGCTCATTGATTTCCTCTTCCTCACCACCGAGCTGGCGAACCAGTGCATCGGCAATACCAATGCTGTTGTTCTGGGTCATGGTCAGGGTGAGCTGCTTGTCGTACATGTCCTGGAAGAATTCGGTCTCTTCGCTGTGCAGGTAATTGCCCTCGGCGAACACCTCGTTGGCGGAACGCATGGCCTGCATCATCTGCTGCAGAAACAGGCTCTCGAACTGGCGTGCCACAGCCTCCAGCGCCGCGCCCTCGTCTTCACGACCCATACGGCGAATCTCATCCATACCACTGAAGTCGGTATAGGTGTGCGCCTGTTGCATCTGGTTGGGAGACTGTGACTGGATCATGCCCTGGCCCTCAGATAACGATCAGTTCTGCGCGCAGCGCCCCGGCACTCTTGAGCGCCTCGAGAACTGCCATGACGTCACCGGGGGCGGCGCCCACCTGGTTTACGGATTGCACGATCTCGTTGAGCGTGACCGCCGGCCCGAACTCAAACATCCGCGCATCTTCCTGCTCGACCACAATGTCGGTCTGCGGAATCACCACCGGGTCCCCATCACCGAACAGGCCCGGCTGAACCGCCTCAGGGTCTTCGGCAATGGTCACACTGAGGTTACCGTGGGTGACGGCGGCCGGACTGACGCGCACGTTCTGCCCGACCACAATGGTGCCGGTACGCGAATTGATGACGACCCGGGCAGCCTCCTCGGCCGGTTCCACCTCAATGTTCTCGAGAATCGAAAGAAAGCTCACCCGCTGGGAGGCATCCCGGGGTGCACGCACGGCAACCGATGACGCATTCTCGGCATAGGCGGTGTCCTCGCCGAGCATGTCGTTGATGGCCTCAACAACGCGCCGGGCAGTGGTGAAATCCGGGCGGTTCAGATTGAGCGTTACGGTGTCACCGTCGGAGAAGGAATCCGGCACCTCACGCTCAACCGTCGCCCCCTGGGGAATGCGCCCGACGCTGGGCACATTCACCGTGATGGAAGACCCATCAGCGCCCTCGGCACCAAAGCCGCCCACAACCAGATTGCCCTGGGCCATGGCGTAAGTCTGCCCATCAGCGCCCTGCAGCGGTGTCATCAGAAGGGTACCGCCGCGCAGGCTGTCGGCATTGCCGATGGAGGAGACGGTAACGTCAATTTCCTGACCCGGGCTGGCAAAGGGCTGCAGCTCAGCAGTCACTGTCACCGCGGCCACATTGTCCAGCCGGGGGTCCACGCCGTCCGGCACGGAGATGCCGAACTGGCTCATCAGGTTACGGAAAGTCTGGTTGGTGAAAGGCGCACGGTCACCGCTGCCGTCCAGACCAACCACCAGACCGTAACCCACCAGCTGGTTGTTACGGACCCCCTCCACCGAGGTCAGATCCTTCAGCCGATCCGCCTGGACCGACAGCGATACAAGCGCCAATGCGGCAATGGCGAACACGGAGCGCAGTACGGATGTCATGGTTCGATCTCCCCTGCTGATCATCACAACGGCCACCATTCACTGTTGAAGAAGCGTGACAGCCAGCCCATGCGGTTGGACTGGTCAAAATCACCCGTGCCGCCGTAGGCAATGCGGGCATCGGCAATGCGGCTGGACTCCACCCGGTTGTCCGAGCCGATGTCTTCCTGGCGAACCATGCCGGTCAGGCGGATGTATTCCTCACCCTGGGTCAGACTGAGCCACTTCTCGCCACGGATACGCAGAACACCATTGGGCAGCACTTCGACCACAGTCACAGTGATGTCGCCGATAAGCTGGTTGCCCTGATCGGCACTGGCACTGCCCTGAAAGTCCCGCTCCATATCGATGTCGGTGTCAATCTCCAGACCGTTCTCGCCGAGGATCAACGGCGCATCCAGATCAATCTCACTGTCCTTGCCGATGGAGGTGTTGGAGGACTTCGAGGAACTCGTTTCCTCCTCAAGATCCACCGTCACGATGTCGCCAACATTCAGCGCCCGGCTGTCACCAAAGAGGTTATGGTTGCGCGAGGACTGATAGATGGAGCCGTTGACCGGTTCATCCGGGATCATTTCCTCGGGTGGCACCGGCGCATAGCGTGGGTCGTCGCGCACCGCGCGCTCACGGGTCATTGCCTGGCAGCCCGACAGAAACACCACCACCAGCGCCACGCACACCAGTCGCACACCAGTGCCGTGAACCCGGGGAGACGCCTGCGCCGTATTGTTGAACCCATTCATGATGACGCTCCTGCCCTGCTCAACCGATTACAGATTCTGGGTAATGAACTGCAGCATCTGGTCCGAGGAGGAAACGACCTTGGAGTTCATCTCGTAGGCCCGCTGGGTGGTGATCATGTCCACCATTTCCTCAACAACTTCCACGTTGGAGCCCTCCAGCATGCCCTGCTCGATGGTGCCGAGCCCGCCTATGCCTGGCTCCCCGTCAATGGGATCCCCACTGGCGGCGGTTTCGCGGTACAGGTTGCTGCCGACGGCCTCCAGGCCCTGTGGATTCACAAAATCCGCCGTCTGGATCTGTCCCAGCTCCTGGGGATCGGGCTGGTTCTCGATCTTCGCCGTTACCGTGCCGTCTGTACCGATGGTCACCGAGGTGGCGTTGTCAGGGATGTTGATGTTGGGCTCCAGGGGATTACCCTGGGGAGTGACCATGTCACCATCGGCATTGAGCTGGAATTCACCATTGCGGGTGTAGGCGATCTCGCCATCCGGCATCAGCACCTGGAAGAACCCCTTGCCGTCGATGGCCAGGTCCAGACTCTGATCCGTCACCTGCATATCGCCCTGGGTGTGTTCCTTGGAGGTGCCCACCACCCGCACACCGGTGCCCAGCTGGAGGCCAGAGGGCAGTTCTGTGTTCTGGGTCGACAGACCGCCGGGCTGGCGCTCGGTCTGATACATCAGATCCTGGAAGTTGGCCCGGTCCCGCTTGAACCCATTGGTGTTCACGTTGGCCAGGTTGTTGGAGATGGTGCTGAGCTGCTTGTCCTGGGCGCTGAGCCCGGTCTGACTTACCGATAATGCTGGATGCATGGTACAACCCTCCGATGATCCGGGTGACGCCGGGCGGGGCCCGTCGGCAGCGGCAGCCCTCTGCCGCTTTTGCCGGATTTACGTCACCGTTTCTGGTTCTATCAGAGGTCTTGCAATAGCTGTGCCATGTGCTGGCTGTTTTCATCAGCCGTCTGCATGGCCTTGACCTGCATTTCGTACTGGCGGGCAAGTTCGAGGTTCTGGATGAGGGACTCCACGGCATTGACGTTCGAGCCTTCCAGAAAACCGGAAGCCACCCGCACATCACCGTCGGCCGGTTCTTCACCGTCGAGCTCAAAGTCCGGTTTGCGCCGGACCAGCCCGTCATCGGTCTTTTCTATTTCATCCTCGGGCGGATCCACCATCTTGATCCGGTCCACGTCGATCAACTGATCCGCCGGACCACCGGCAGGAACCACCGAAACGGTGCCATCGGCGCCGATCTCAACCTTATCGGCAGGCGGCAGAGCCACCGGTCCGCCATTGCCGAGGACCGGCATCCCGTCGCCTGTGCGCAGAATGCCGTTCACATCGATCATCAGATCACCGGTGCGGGTGAAGGCCTCGTCACCGGGCTCCGGTTCAACCGAAATCCAGCCACTGCCCTGAATGGCCACATCCAGGTCCCGGCCCGTCTGCTTCATCGGGCCCTCACTGAAATCAGTGCCCGGGCGCTCCGTCATGGCGTAGGCCCGGGACGGGTGATGCTCGCCAAACACCGGCATGCTGCGCGCCGAGGCAAAATCTTTCTTGAACCCGGTGGTATCGACGTTCGCCAGATTATTGGCGTTCGCCTGCTGCGCGTACATGTTCTGTTTGGCGCCGCTCATGGATATGTAGAGTGATCGATCCATACCGCCTCCTCAGCTGGTCACGCCGCTTCCCGCCCTTTCATCAACGCAGGTTGATGATGGTCTGGGTAATGGAGTCCGACGTTTCTATGGTTTTCGCATTCGCCTGGAAATTACGTTGAGCAATAATCAGGCCAACCAGCTGTTCCGAAAGGTCCACGTTGGATTCCTCGATCGAGCTGGATTCAATCGATCCCAGCGGACCGGTATTTGGACGGCTGATTACGGCATCACCGGACTCAAAAGTCTCAACCCAGGCGTTATCGCCCACAGAAGCCAGCCCTTCATTATTACGGAAGTTGGCCAGTGATACCTGCCCAATGGCCTCGGATTCGCCGTTGGTATAGCGCGCCTGGATGACACCGTCGCCCGTCACATCCAGCCCACTCAAACGACCGGTGGCAAACCCATTCTGCTGCAGGTCATTGACACCGAATTCGGCACCCACCTGGGTGGTGGATGTCATATCAATGGTGAAGTTGGAGCTCTCGGGCGGCTCCGGGACAGGGGTTTCGCCGTCCAGATCCGGTCCAGCGGCGCCATTGGGTTCGCCATCTTCATCCTTGGGCACCCAGTT
>LKMJ01000190.1_pt1 | contig 40739 bp, 36 predicted proteins | sample 643391 | NCBI WGS metagenome assembly LKMJ01 (sample SAMN04112250, study PRJNA286221) | soda lake metagenome | biome: soda lake; feature: Kulunda Steppe; material: water; isolation source: sample PL-Br10 brine of Picturesque Lake | place: Russia: Kulunda steppe | collected 2010-07 | reverse complement strand
TCACAACGTACCCACGGAAGGCCGCGAGAATGGCGTTGAGGGCATCGAGGATCCCATTTCCCGCACCCAGGTTCAGACGCTGGACGCCAACTGTGATGAGTTCGGCATCGTTGAGTACGGCATGAACGACCAGCGCCAGGGCATTGTGCACGTCATCGGCCCGGAGCAGGGCGCCACGCTGCCCGGCATGACGGTCGTCTGTGGGGATTCCCACACCTCAACCCACGGCGCCTTTGGCGCTCTGGCGCACGGCATCGGCACGTCCGAGGTGGAGCATGTGCTGGCCACGCAGTGCCTGGTTCAGCAGAAGTCGAAGAATATGCTGGTGCAGGTTGATGGGGAACTGAAGCCGGGCATCACCGGCAAGGACGTGATGCTGGCCATCATCGGAAAGATCGGCACCGCCGGGGGCACCGGCTATGCCATCGAGTACGCAGGCTCCGCCATCCGCAGCCTGTCCATGGAAGCACGCATGACCATCTGCAATATGTCCATCGAGGCCGGCGCGCGGGCTGGCATGGTGGCTGTGGACGACAAGACCATTGAGTACGTCAGGGGCCGCCCCATGGCGCCGAAAGGCGAGATGTGGGATCGCGCCGTGGAAGCCTGGCGGGATCTCAAGAGCGATGAGGATGCCGAGTTCGACAAGGTGGTGCATCTGGATGCTTCGGAGATTGAACCGCAGGTGAGCTGGGGCACGTCGCCGGAGATGGTCACCAACATCGGCAGCCGTGTGCCGGACCCTGCCAATGAGGAAGACCCCATCAAGCGTGAAGGCATGCAGCGGGCGCTCAAATACATGGGGCTGGAGCCGAATACGCCCATGACGGAGATCAGGCTGGACCGGATCTTCATCGGGTCCTGCACCAACGCCCGGATTGAGGATCTGCGCGAGGCGGCGGCCATTCTCAAAGGCCAGAAGATTGCCTCCAGTCTCAAGCAGGCCATGGTGGTTCCGGGTTCCGGCATGGTGAAGGCCCAGGCCGAGAAGGAAGGCCTGGACCGGATCTTCACTGACGCTGGTTTTGAGTGGCGGGAACCGGGCTGTTCCATGTGCCTGGGCATGAATCCCGACCAGTTGGGTGAGGGCGAGCACTGTGCCTCCACTTCCAACCGCAACTTTGAGGGGCGCCAGGGCTTTGGTGGCCGCACCCATCTTGTGAGCCCGGCGATGGCGGCGGCAGCGGCCATTCATGGCCATTTTGTGGACATTTCCGAGTACTACGACGAGGCGGGGTGAGTCATGCGTCCATTCACGAAACATACAGGCGTGGTAGCGCCGCTGGATCGGTCCAATGTCGATACGGACATGATCATCCCGAAACAGTTTCTGAAATCCATCAAACGCACGGGATTCGGTCCGAATCTGTTCGATGAGCTGCGGTATCAGGACACAGGTGCGCCGGGGAAAGACAACAGCCAGCGACCGTTGAACCCGGATTTTGTCCTCAATCAGGAGCGTTACCAGGGCGCCAGCGTGCTGTTGACCCGTGCGAACTTCGGTTGTGGTTCCAGCCGCGAGCACGCCCCCTGGGCGCTGGAAGACTTCGGTTTTCGGGCGATCATTGCGCCGAGTTTTGCCGATATTTTCTACAACAACTGCTTTAAGAATGGCCTTTTACCTCTTGTTCTTAAAGAAGAAGAGGTTGAGGCGCTCTTCCGGGCTGTGGAGTCCGTGGAAGGCTATTCGGTGACCGTGGATCTGGAGAGCCAGACCGTGACCACGCCCGGCGGTGATGTCTATCGGTTTGAGGTGGATGAGTTCCGCCGCCATTGTCTGCTCAACGGGCTCGATGACATTGGCGTGACCCTGGAGGATGCCGACGCGATCCGTGCCTATGAGGAACGGCGCAAGCAGGAAGCGCCCTGGCTGTTTCCCGAGGGCTAGGTGATAAGTGAGGTCTGCCTCACGTGCAAAAAACAGATTCTGGAATTCAGGAAAACACTATGACCAACAAGGTACTCTTGCTCCCCGGCGACGGCATTGGTCCGGACATCATCGAGCAGGCCGGCTATGTGCTGCGGCGCGCCAACGAGCTTTTCTCACTGGGCCTGGAGTTTGATGAGGCGCTGGTCGGAGGGGCCGCCATAGACGACACGGGCTCTCCACTGCCGGATGAAACCATGGAAAAAGCCCGGGAATCGGCCGGCATTCTCCTGGGTGCCGTGGGCGGCCCCAAATGGGACCACCTGGAAATGGCCAACCGGCCTGAGAAAGGGTTGCTGGGGCTGCGCTCGAATCTGCAGCTGTTCGGCAATCTTCGCCCTGCGTTTCTGTATCCCCAGCTGGCCGAGGCATCAAGTCTGCGCCCGGAAGTGGTCAGTGGGCTGGATATTCTGATCGTGCGGGAGCTGACTGGTGGCATCTACTTCGGTGAGCCCCGCGGTGTCCACACCCGGGAAGACGGCCAGCGTGAGGGTTTCAACACCTACCGTTACAGCGAGTCGGAAATCCGCCGCATCGGTAAAGTGGCCTTTGAATCGGCCCGCCAGCGTAACAAGCGGGTCTGCTCCATTGATAAGGCCAATGTGCTGGAAGTGACCGTGCTCTGGCGCGAAATCATGGAGGAGGTGGCGAAGGATTATCCGGATGTGGAGCTCAGCCACATGTACGTGGACAACGCCGCCATGCAGCTGGTCCGCGCACCCAAGCAGTTTGATGTGATTGTAACCGGCAACATGTTCGGTGATATCCTGTCGGACGAAGCGGCGATGCTGACTGGCTCCATTGGCATGCTGCCCTCGGCGGCGCTCAATGAGCAGAAACAGGGTATGTACGAGCCCTGCCACGGATCAGCGCCGGACATTGCAGGGCAGGACAAGGCGAATCCGCTGGCCACGATTCTCTCTGGAGCCATGATGCTGCGCTACAGCCTCGATCAGCCAGTGGCAGCTGACGCCATCGAGAAGGCGGTGAGTGACGTACTGGATCAAGGGTTGCGCACTCCGGATATCCACTTTGAGGGCACCCGTCAGGTGGGTACCCGGGAAATGGGCGAGGCGGTGCTGGCGGCCCTCGAAGCGCGGGGCTGAAAAATTGGAATCGCGCACGAGGTGCGCTCCCACAGCCATGGAGCCGGGCGCGATCCAGTTGGCTGGGGCATGGTGGCTGTCGCGGCTATAGCCGCTCCCACAGTTAATTCCAGGGGCAGGGGCAGGGGGTGGTTCTGTGGGAGCCGCTCCCGTCGCGGCTGTAGCCGCTGTCACAGTCACAGTGAAGTCCAGGGGCAGGGCGTAGTTCTGTGGGAGCCGCTACAGCGGCGAAAGAGTCGGGGCAGAGAACCCTGGATATACATTGAAGACAGACGGTAGGGGAACCCCAGATGAAGAAAGTAGGACTGGTTGGATGGCGCGGCATGGTGGGCTCGGTCCTCATGCAGCGCATGCGCGAAGAGAACGATTTTGCCGGTATTGAACCCGTGTTCTTTACCACCTCCCAGGCCGGGCAGCCTGCGCCGGACGTCGGGAAGGATGTGCCGCCGCTCAAGGACGCGCGATCGATTGATGACCTCAAGGGCATGGACATCATCGTGACCTGTCAGGGGGGTGACTACACCGAGGAAGTCTACAAGCCGCTGCGCGAAGCCGGCTGGAAAGGCTACTGGATTGATGCGGCCTCGACACTGCGCATGGCTGATGAGTCGGTCATTGTGCTGGACCCGGTCAACCGCCATGTGATCGACCAGGCACTGGACAGCGGCAAGCTCGATTTCATCGGTGGTAACTGCACTGTCAGTCTGATGCTCATGGGCATGGGCGCACTGCTTGAGAAGGACATGGTGGAGTGGATCGCCCCGCAGACCTATCAGGCGGCCTCGGGCTCCGGGGCCAAGCACATGCGCGAGCTTCTCCAGCAGATGGGAGCGTTGCACGGGTGCTCGGCGGATCTGCTGGCGGATCCGGCCTCAGCCATTCTCGATATTGACCGCAATGTCACCGAAACCATGCGCGGCGAGGGCTATCCGGTGGACAACTTCGGTGTGCCCCTGGCCGGCAGCCTGATTCCATGGATCGACAAGCCCATGGACAGCGGTCAGAGCAAGGAAGAGTGGAAGGCGGAAGTCGAGAGCAATAAAATCCTCGGCCGCAGCGACAATCCAGTGCCCATTGATGGCACCTGCGTGCGCATCGGTGCCATGCGCAGCCACAGTCAGGCGCTGACCATCAAGCTGCGCCAGGACGTGCCCACCAGTGACATTGAGGCCATCCTGCGTGAGAGCAATGAATGGTGCCGGGTTATTCCCAATGAAAAAGACGCCACCATGGAAGAGCTGACGCCGGCGAAGGTCACCGGCACGCTGCAGATCCCGGTTGGCCGGCTGCGCAAGCTGTCCATGGGGCCAGAGTACCTGTCCGCCTTTACGGTAGGCGATCAGTTGCTCTGGGGCGCCGCCGAACCCCTGCGCCGGATGCTCAACATCCTGCAGGAGCGCGGCTGAATCCAGAATCCGGGTCCGGGAATGCGTTTTCCGGGCCCGTCTATCCCCCCTCTAATATCCGCTGCAATCCGGAAAACTGGCACTGACTCTCATTCCGGAACCTGAGATTTATTGCGTAATACCTGTTTATAAACAATACTTGCGCTTAACTTCATAATTGCAGGTCATTTCTTGATATCGGATTCAGTCCGGGGATCCTGAAATAACGAATAACGGAAAGGAAACGGCATGAAAGTACGCAAACTGGCGGTGGCGCTGGCTCTGGCGGGAGGACTCGGCTCCGGCGTTGCCCATGCACTCGGTATGGGTGAGGGGCGGATTCTGACGAATCTCAATGAACCCCTGCGGGCGGAAATCGAGTTGCGACGGGCGGATGATGTTCCACAGGAGCAGATCCGGGTCTCACTGGCCTCGGAAGAGGATTTTGACCGTGCCGGCATCAACAAGATGCACTTCCTGCGTCAGCTTGACTTTGAGCTGACGCGATCCGATGACGGCCAGTTGATGATCGAGGTCAGCACCGATGCGCCGGTGCGTGAACCTTTCCTGAATTTTCTCGTGGATGTGACCTGGCCCAGCGGCCGGGTCATGCGCCAGTACGCGTTCCTTGTGGACCCGCCTGAGCGCCCGGATGAAGAGGAAGCCGTTGGCCCTGAGGCCGAGGCTACGGATACCGCCGAGCCTGAGGACCCGGGGTTTGAGGTGGAGGCGGATCCTGAGCCTGAGGAAGAGCCGGAAGGTGAGGTCTACGGTCCCACCGCCTCCAATGATCGTCTGTGGAATATTGCGGGCGAGTACAGCCCTTCAGATGACCTGACCCGTCAGCAGGTCATGCTGGCTATTCAGGATCTGAACCCGGATGCGTTCGTCGACGGCAATATCAACCGGCTGCGTCAGGGGCACGTGCTCCGTCTCCCTTCGGAGGAGCAGGCACGGACCCGCTCCGCCAATGCCGCTGTCCAGGAAGTGATGGCCCAGAACGAAGCCTTTGAGACGCCGGCTGCCCCGGAAGAGGCTGTTGTCGACGCCACAGAGGAAGAGCCTGAAGAGGAGGTTGCCGCAGAGCCGACGCCTGAGCCAGCGGCTGAGGCTGACGATGATGAGCTCCGTATCGTGACTGCCGAAGGCGACACTGACGCTGCTGCGCTCGCCGGTAACGACATCGGCAATGGCGAAGGCGAGCTCTCAGCGGCGCTGGAAGAGCTTGACCGCGTCGAGCGTGATCGGGATGAGATGTCGGAGCGGGTTGAGGAGCTCGAAGAACAGGTTGAGACCATGGAGCAGCTGCTCGAGCTGAAGGACGACCAGCTTGCGGAAATGCAGCAGCGCATGGAAGAAATCGAGGAGCGTGAAGCGGAACTGGCTGAGCGTGAGGCCAGACTGGAGGAGGATGAGGAAGACACCGCCGATGTGGCCGCGGCACCGGAACCGGACGAACCTGCGCCTGAAGAAGAGCCTGTTGAGCCCGATCCGGCGGCTGAGGAGGATCCCGTACCAACCTCGGTTGGTGGGTTCGTGGACCGCATGGTGAACGACACGCGGTATCAGATCGGTGCCGGTGCCATTGCGCTGGCGCTTCTTGGGCTTCTCTGGGGGCTGGCGCGCCGCAACGCGGCCCGGGAAGAGGCGTTCTACGAGCAGATCCGGGATGTTGCCGAAACTGAGGAGGGCGATGACGTTCTGGATCTTGGGGACGAGGCCCCCGGGTCGGAAGACGAAGGCGGGGATGTCTCCGGTGAGGATCAGCCCGGCGATGATGCGCTTGCCGAGGCTGATGTGTACATGGCTTACGGGCGTTCGGATCAGGCGGCACAGCACCTGGAGGATGCCATTTCCCGCGAGCCCAGCCGTTCTGATCTGCGGGTCAAGCTGCTGGAGGCCTATGCGCACGCGGGCGATTCGGAGAACTTTGAAAAGCAGTACCGTGAGCTCAGCGCGCTTGGTGATGAGGAGGCCGTTCAGCAGGCGGACGCCCTGCGGGATAACCTTGGGGGCGATACCGATCTGAGTATCGACGATCTTGCCGAGGAGCTCAAAACCAGTACCGGTGCCGATGACGAGGATGCCGGGGATTTCTCGCTGGACGATGACGTTTCTGCGGGCTCCGTCGAAGCGGAATCCGAAAGTGAGTCAGACCTCGGAATCGAATGGGACCTGGATGAGACCTCGGACCTGACGGACACAACCGAGTCGGCAGCTGAAGAGCCTGCCCTTGCAGAGACGGAGTCTGAGCAGGGAGCTGATGACTTCGCCGATCTTGGCTTTTCCCTTGATGATCTGGAGCTGGAAGATGACAGCCCGGTCGAAGCCGGCTCGGTTGAAGCCGAAAGCGAGGGCGAGCTCAGCGAGGAGGACCTGGCTTCCCTGGATCTGGGAGAGGATGATCAGCCGTTCACTGAGGATCAGCAGGAACCGGTTCTGGACGCCGGGGAACTTGATGCGCCCGAGCCGCCGGCCACTGATGAAGTGGCAGAAGATCCGGGTGAGGCCATTGAATTTGAAGCGCCTGAACTGGACTCTGGAGAAGGCATCGAGAAAGAGGAGGCGGGCTCGGCACCAATTGAGCCTGGCGAGCAGCTGGGTGGTGTGTCTGAGGAGCAGTCTGCTGAAGCCGGCGAAGCGGAACCTGAGTCACCTTCCGCAGAGGAAGTCACAACGGCGGTTGAGGCGGATGAGTTCGACGAATCCTTCCTTGATGAGCTGGATGCTGAACTTGAAAAGGTAACAGAAGAAGAGCCGGAAGCGCCTGAGGGTCCGGAATCTCCGGAAGCAGAGGAAACGCCCGAACCCCTGGAGACCGGGGAAGCCCTGGAAACAGGGGAAGAGCCGGAGAGCCTCGATGACCTTGAGCTGGACGTGTCAGACGAGGATCTGGCATTGATGGAAGAGGTCACCGGAGATGACGGAGCTCCGCAGAGCGAGGCCGGGACAAGCGGCTCGGCGCTGGACGGGGACTCTGCGGCCTCCGCAGGGGAAGACGGAGTTCTGGATCTTGAGCCCGACGAGTCTGAGGATCTGGGCGCCATCTCCGAAGAGGAATCCCTGGCACTGCAGGATGATGATCCGGGCAGCGATGAGTCTGCCTCTTCCGCACCTCCGGAGGTCGGCGGGGCCGACTTGGGTGAGGTTGAGGATACAGACCTTGACGACTCCATTCTTGAGCAGGCTGAGGCGACCGTGGCCGGAGAATCTGAGGAGGCTGCGAGCGACGATGGTGCCGAGGCAACCCCTGACGATGATGAGTTCGATTTCCTGGAAGGTACCGATGAGGCCGGGACCAAGCTGGATCTGGCGCGGGCCTATGTGGAAATGGGCGACGCGGACGGCGCCCGGGACATTCTTGAGGAGGTTGCCAAAGAGGGCAGCGACCAGCAGAAGGAAGAGGCCCAGAGTCTGCTGAAAGACCTCTGACTCCCCTCGTGGTAGTGATTGGCGCCGGGCCCTTGTGGCCCGGCGCCTTTGTTTGGGGTTATACTTCGCGCCTGATTGAGCCAGTCACCCGCTTGTTATCGAGGAATCAGCGTGCTCCGCGAGCCTCCAGCACTGTCGCCGCATATCGCGATCGGGCCCGGCCGGGTAGCACTGGTCATCGAATACGACGGCGCCGGCTTTCATGGCTGGCAGTACCAGAAGGGCAGCGTGCGCACCATTGGTGGCGTGCTCCACCAGGCGGTATCGAAAGTCGCCAATCATCCCGTTGAACTGGTCTGTGCAGGCCGCACAGACGCCGGTGTCCACGCCAGCTACCAGCTGGTTCATTTTGATACCAGGGTTTCCCGGCCACTGCGCTCCTGGGTGCTGGGTATCAACACCAATCTGCCGGGCGATGTGCGTGTCCACTGGGCGGGTGCGGTCGCGGATGACTTCAGTGCGCGATTTTCCGCAACACGCCGCCGTTACCGCTATCTGATGCTCAGCCAGACCACACCGCCTGCGGTTCTGCGCAATCAGGTGAGCTGGACCCATCATCCACTGGATGGACCGGCCATGCACCGCAGCGCCCAGTGCCTGCTCGGGGAGCATGATTTCTCGGCTTTCCGGGCCGCAGGCTGTCAGGCGAACTCCCCCTGGCGGGAGGTGACAGCAGCCAGCGTCTACGGATGTGGGCCTTTTCTGGTGCTGGATGTGGAGGCCAACGCCTTTCTTCATCATATGGTTCGTAACATTGCAGGTACGCTGATGCGCGTGGGCACAGGCGAGGCGGATGAGGCGTGGACGCAGCGGGTATTGGCAGGTCGTGATCGCCGGGCAGCGGGTATTACGGCGCCGGCCCAGGGGCTTTATCTGATTGATGTCTGCTATCCCGGGTATCCTGACATCCCGCGACCCCGGCTTGGGCCGCCATTGCTGATGGCGATGGCATCGGACAGCGCTGGCTCTCGGGGTGACGCAGGGCGTAGTCTGTAGGAAGCATCGAATGGGAAAGGGGAGTGCAGTGGCACGCACACGGATCAAGATCTGCGGTATCACCCGCCCCGGCGATGGCGTCAATGCCGCCGAAGCGGGCGCTGATGCCATAGGGCTGGTATTCTATGAACAGAGTCGGCGTGCCGTGACTGTCGCCCAGGCGCAGGCAATATGCCGTGCATTGCCGCCTTTCATTACTGTGGTAGGGCTTTTCGTGAATCACACGGCGGAGGAGGTTGGCGCTGTGTGTGAGCAGGTCCCCCTGGACCTGCTTCAGTTTCACGGCGACGAAACGGGTGCATTCTGCGAGCAGTTCGGTCAGCGCTGGATTCGCGGCGTGCGCGCCCGTGATCCCGAGGTGGTGGAATCCGCGTTCGATACCTATCATGGGGCGTCCGGAATCCTGATGGATGCGTACAATCCTGACCGTTATGGCGGTACGGGCACCACATTCAACTGGGACTGGTTGCCAGCACACCCACCCCGGCCGCTGATTCTGGCCGGTGGTCTGACGCCGGATAACGTCGCCGGGGCTGTCACAAGGGTCAGGCCCTGGGCGGTGGATGTCAGTGGGGGCGTGGAAGACTCGCCCGGTATCAAGAGTGCCGAACTAATGCAGCAATTTGCCCGAGAGGTAGACCGTGGCTATAAAACTGACTGAAGAGATGCTGAAAGGCTTTCCGGATGCCCGGGGTCATTTTGGAGACTATGGCGGGCGATTCGTCTCCGAAACCCTGATCGATTCTCTGGACCATCTGCAGGAGGAATATCAGCGCCTGAAGGATGATCCCCAGTTTCTGGAACGCTTCAACAAGGATCTGAGCGACTATGTGGGGCGTCCGACACCGCTGTATCTGGCCGAGCGCCTGACCCGTGAAACCGGCGGTGCCCAGATCTGGCTCAAGCGCGAAGATCTCTGTCATACGGGTGCTCACAAGGTCAACAACACCATTGGCCAGGCGCTGCTGGCGCACTTTCTGGGTAAGCCCAGGGTCATTGCTGAAACGGGCGCAGGGCAGCATGGCGTTGCAACTGCGACGGTTGCCGCCCGGCTTGGACTCAAGTGCAAGGTGTTCATGGGTGCTGAAGACGTTCGCCGCCAGGCGCTGAACGTCTATCGTATGCGTCTGCTCGGGGCTGAAGTGCAGGCGGTGGACAGCGGTACGCGCACGCTCAAGGACGCCATGAACGAGGCGCTTCGTGACTGGGTCACCAATGTGGACGATACCTTCTACATCATTGGCACTGTGGCAGGCCCTCATCCCTACCCGGGGATGGTCAGGGATTTCCAGTCGGTGATTGGGCGTGAGACAAGGAGTCAGCATCTGGAAAAGACCGGAAAACTGCCGGATGCATTGGTCGCCTGTGTCGGCGGTGGCTCCAACGCCATAGGAATGTTCCACCCCTTTCTGGCCGATGAATCCGTGGATATCTACGGCGTGGAAGCCGGCGGTCACGGCATTGAAAGCGGGGAACATGCCGCACCGCTGAGCTCCGGCCGTCCGGGAGTACTCCACGGCAACCGCACCTATCTGATGGAAGACGAAAACGGCCAGATTGCGGGCACCCATTCCATCTCGGCCGGGCTGGATTATCCCGGGGTTGGGCCTGAACATTCCTGGCTCAAGGACATCGGGCGGGCCAGCTATGTGTCCGTGACCGACGACGAGGCGATGGAGGCATTCCGCACGCTGACGGCGGTGGAAGGCATCATGCCGGCGCTGGAGACAGCCCATGCGGTGGCCTATGCGCTGAAGCTCGCGCGCACCATGACGCCGGATCAGTCCATTGTCATCAACCTGTCCGGACGCGGCGACAAGGACATAATGACGGTCGCTGAACTGGACAACATCGAATTTTGAGCAACGGAGTTCGAATGAGTCGAATCCAAGGTGTACTGTCCGGGCTCAAGGCCCAGGGCCGTAAGGCATTGATTCCCTTTGTAACAGCGGGGGATCCGGATAAGGAGGAAACCCTGGCGATCATGCACACGCTGGTGGCGGCCGGGGCCGATATCATCGAGCTGGGGGTGCCGTTCTCTGACCCCATGGCCGATGGTCCCGTCATCCAGAAAGCCTGTGAGCGGGCACTTGCCAAAGGCTGCTCACTGCGTGATGTCATTGAGATCGTGCGTCGCTTCCGCGAGCATGACACCGAAACGCCTGTGGTGCTGATGGGCTATCTCAACCCCATTGAGGCCATGGGCGCCCAGGCTTTCATTGATTCCGCCGCTGATGCCGGTGTGGATGGGGTGCTGGCGGTCGATCTGCCGCCGGAAGAGGCCGATCTGATTGTGCCGGCGCTCAAGGCGCGGGATATGGATGCCATCTTTCTGCTCTCGCCAACCACATCCGACGCGCGTATACGAATGGTCAGTGAACACTGTTCCGGTTATGTCTATTATGTATCACTCAAGGGCGTAACCGGTTCCGCGCAGATCGACGCGTCGGCAGTGGAGGAGCGGGTCAACCACATTCACGAGCTGACCGAACTGCCCGTGGGTGTGGGCTTTGGGATCCGTGATGCGGAAACAGCCGCTGCTGTGGGCAGTGTCTCGGATGCCATCATTGTAGGCAGTGTCATCGTTGGCTGCATCAGCGAGCACCCTGAGGGTGGCCAGGGCCTGCATGAGGCGTTGAGGCAGCTGGTGCGGCCGCTTCGTGACAGCCTGGATTCGATTGCGAAGCCGGTGGAAGCCTGAAGAAAACGCTTTGCGCGCTGCAGGCGCCATCAAAGTGCTCGTCCAACAACAAGGGAGCCTGACCGATGAGCAGCTGGCTCGATAAGATTATGCCAAGCATGATCCGCTCGGACGCCCAACAGCGTTCGACGGTGCCCGAGGGGCTGTGGAAGAAGTGCCCCAAGTGCGACGGATTTCTTTACCGCCCGGAGCTGGACAGAAACCTCAATGTCTGTCCCAAGTGTAACCACCACATGCGTGTGCCGGCGCGGCGTCGCCTTGAGCTGTTTCTGGACGAAGGGGATTACCGGGAAGTCGCGCCGGATCTTGAGCCCGTTGATCGGCTTAAGTTCAAGGATACGCGCCGCTACAAGGAACGCCTGAGCCAGGCCCAGAAAAGTACCGGCGAAAAGGACGCATTGGTGGCCATGGCCGGCAGTGTGCAGGGGGTTCCGGTGGTGGCCGTCTCCTTTGAGTTCAACTTCCTTGGCGGCTCCATGGGTGCCGTTGTCGGTGAGAAGTTCGTCCAGGCGGTCAACCTCTGCATTGAGCAGAAAGTGCCGTTGGTATGCTTCTCTGCCAGCGGCGGTGCGCGGATGCAGGAAGCCATCATTTCGCTCATGCAGATGGCCAAGACGGCTGCTGCTCTGGAAAAGCTCAAGGCCGAAGGGCTGCCGTTCATTTCGGTGCTTACTGATCCGGTCTTTGGCGGGGTTTCCGCGAGTCTGGCGATGCTGGGGGATCTCAATATCGCAGAGCCCTATGCACTGGTCGGCTTCGCCGGGCCGAGGGTGATCGAGCAGACTGTGCGCGAGAAGCTGCCTGAAGGCTTCCAGCGCAGTGAGTTCCTGCTCGATCATGGCGCCATTGATATGATCGTGACACGCGGTGACATGCGCGAGCGCGTCGCCCATCTGCTCGCCAAGATGCAGAATCTGCCTGAACCGGCACCGGACGACGACGGCAGCAGCGAACCGGCAGAGGCGCTTGATGAGCCCGTCACCTGAGGCTGATGCCGGCCTGTCTGAATGGCTCGGTTACCTTGAGAGCATCCACTCCATGGAAATCGAGCTTGGGCTGGAGCGCGTTCTGCTCGTCTACCGCCGCCTGCTTCCCAGGGGCTGCAGTGCCCGGGTTGTGACCGTTGGCGGCACCAATGGCAAGGGCAGCACCGTCCATGCCCTGGAACAACTGCTGCGGGCCGAGGGGCGCAGCACCGGAGCCTATACCTCACCCCATATTGAGCGCTTCAACGAACGCATGCGGATCAACGGCGATGAGGTGTCGGATGCCGCGATCATCAATGCGTTCAGCGCCGTTGAGCACGCCCGCCAGGGCACACCGCTGACGTATTTCGAGTTCAGCACTCTGGCGGCGCTCTGGCTGTTCCAGCAGAGCGGGGTCGACTATCTCCTTCTTGAGGTGGGACTTGGCGGGCGTCTGGACGCGGTCAACATTGTCGATCCGGATCTGGCCATCATTACCAGTGTTGATCTGGATCATACCCAGTGGCTCGGGGAGGACCGTGACCGCATCGGGTATGAGAAGGCGGGCATACTGCGCCCCGAAATGCCCGCACTCTTTGGTGATCCGGAACCGCCTGAATCCGTTCTGCAGCAGGCCAGGGCGCAGCGGGTAGAGCTGCGCGTGCTTGGGCGCGATTTCGGTGTCACCGATGACGCCCTTGTGCTGGATGGACCCGCCGGCGAAGAAGTCCTCCCTCTTGCCGGAAGGGTGCCCTCGCCGGGGCAGATTACAGCACTGCAGGCTTTTCTCGATCTGGGTTTTGCAGTGACTGCCTCAACGATGGAGGCGCTTGTGAACGCGCCCGGGGTGCCCGGCCGCTTTGAGCGGGTTCCAGGTGAGCCGGAACTGGTGCTGGATGTGGGGCACAATCCCCATGCGGCACGATGGCTGGCCCAGCGGCTCCGGGAAACGCCTTGCAGTGGGCGGACCATAGCCGTCTATGCCGCACTTTCTGACAAGGATGTGGCGGGTGTTGCCGGTGCATTGAGCGATCAGATCAGCCACTGGTTTCTGGCCGGATTGGCGGAACCGCGTGGCCTGACCGCGCAGGAGCTGGCTTCAAGGGTGTCGCCGGTGCTTGAGCCGGCCAGCGTGAGCAGCAGCGACACTGTCGCTGAGGCGCTGGACAGCGCCTGTGTCATGGCGGAACCTGGTGATCGGGTTCTTGTTTTTGGTTCCTTCCATACCGTCGGCGCTGTACGGGGTCGACGTGAGTAGCGCGGGCCGGTGCATGCAGGTTACACTTTCCGCATCATCCCCGAGCCGAGAGGACTGAGATTGGACGGATTCAAACAGCGGATCATCGGTGCTGTCATCATTGTGAGTCTGGCGGTGATCTTCCTGCCCATGCTTTTTGATGAACCTCATGAAGAGCGCGACCGCCAGAATCTGGAAATACCGGAAGAGCCGGACTTTCCGGAAGTGCGGGTGGATGAGCCTGAGCAGCCCCGGATGAGTGAGCCGGAGGAGGCTGTGGAGCCGCCCACGGCGGACGTGGAGCCACCTGAGGAGCTCGCCGGTGCAGAGCCGGACCCAGCGCCCGAACCCGAGGAGCCTGCTCCGCAACAGGACCCCGCCCCGGAGCCCGACGATGATGAAGTGGCGGCGCTTGAACAGCAGCCATCGGAGGAGGATAGCGGTGCCCCTGACAGCAGTGTGCTGGAGGGTTCCTATCTGGTGCAGCTTGGCAGCTTTGGCAGTGCCGATAATGCCCGGGCACTGCGCGATCGGGTCCGTGAGGAGGGGATGGATGCCTACACCGAAACCATCTCCCGGGACGACGAAACCCTCAACCGCGTTTACGCAGGGCCATTTCTTGAAAAATCCGAGGCGGAAGCGGCCAAGGAGCAGCTGGACGAGGCCTTCGACCTGCAGACGCTGGTGATCAGTGGCGGCGATTGAGTTCATCGCCGGTGCTCTGGTTTGGCCGGCGGATGTTTCCTGCTAGAATCCACCCTCTGATTGCTCAAGCGAAGGCTTCTGGATGGACGCGCTGATCTGGATCGACTGGGTCATCATCGGCATTATTGGGATTTCGACCCTGATCAGCCTGAAACGGGGATTTGTGCGCGAGGCCATGTCCCTGGTGATCTGGATTGGTGCCTTCATCATAGCGCGGACCTTTCATCCCAATATGCAGGCTCTGCTTGCCGGCACCGTGGAAACTCCCATGGTGCGACTGGTGGCGGCATTCGCCATTCTGTTCTTTGGCACGCTGCTTGTGGGTGCCATCGTCAACAATGCCCTTGGCCAGTTGATCCGGATCACAGGGCTTTCAGCAACCGATCGCGTTCTGGGCACATTCTTCGGCCTCGCCCGGGGAGTGCTCGTGGTCGTCGTGGCTCTGGCGCTGCTGAGGATGACACCTGTGACTGAGGATACCTGGTGGCAGCAATCAGCCACTGTGGGTGAATTCGTCCGGGTGGAGGAATGGTCCCGGGACGTGCTGGGTGATGACATTGAGCAGTTCCTGCCTGGCAGTGATGACGAAGCACATCGCTCGGCAGACATGGACGATGCAGTGCGCGATGGAGCGCGGCAGCTGATGGAAGAGCGCATACGGGAGGAACTCCCGGCGGATATGGATGCACAAACCTCATCAAATTCGGAGTAACAGCACTCAATGTGTGGAATAGTCGGAATCGTTGGTGCCACCCATGTGAATCAGGCACTGTATGACGCACTGACCGTCCTGCAGCACCGGGGCCAGGATGCGGCCGGTATTGTGACCTTCCAGGATGAGCGGTTTTTCCTGCGCAAGGATAACGGGCTGGTGCGGGATGTGTTTCGCAGCCGCCACATGCGCCGCCTCGTTGGCAATGTGGGGATTGGCCATGTCCGTTACCCCACGGCAGGAACCTCCAGCTCGGCGGAGGCGCAGCCGTTCTATGTAAACAGCCCCTACGGCATCACCCTTGCGCACAACGGCAACCTGACCAACGCCGAGGAGCTGGCTGAGGACATCTTCCGGTCCGACCTGCGCCACATCAACACCAACTCGGACTCGGAGGTGCTGCTCAACGTCTTTGCCCATGAGCTGCAGAAGATGGGCAAGCTGCATCCGACCAAGGATGAGATCTTTGAGGCGGTACGTGCGGTTCATCGCCGTGCGCGCGGCGCCTACGCGGGCATCGCCATGATTACCGGCTACGGTATTGTCGGTTTCCGGGATCCCAACGGGATTCGTCCGGCCTGTTTCGGTAAACGCGACACGGAAGATGGCACGGAGTACATGATTGCCTCGGAGAGCGTCGCACTGGCCTCCCAGGGCTTTGAGCTGATCCGCGACATTGCGCCCGGTGAGGCGGTCTATATCGAAACGGACGGGTCGCTCTATACCGAGCAGTGTGCCGAGAAGTCCGAACTCCATCCCTGCATATTTGAGCATGTCTACTTTGCCCGCCCGGATTCCATCATCGACAACATCTCTGTCTACAAGTCACGCCTGAGGATGGGCGAGGCCCTGGCCAGCAAGATCCTGCGCGAGAGACCGGATCACGACATTGACGTGGTCATACCCATTCCAGACACCAGCCGCACCTCAGCGCTGCCGCTGGCCTACGATCTGGGTGTGAAGTTTCGGGAGGGGCTGATCAAGAACCGCTATATCGGCCGTACCTTCATCATGCCGGGCCAGAAGATGCGCAAGCGCTCTGTGCGTCAGAAACTCAACCCCATTGAGCTTGAGTTCCGGGGCAAGAACGTGCTGTTGGTGGATGATTCCATTGTGCGTGGCACCACCTGTCAGGAAATTGTCCAGATGGTTCGTGATGCGGGCGCCAATAAGGTCTATTTCGCCTCTGCCGCGCCGCCTGTGCGCTACCCGAATGTTTACGGCATCGATATGCCGGCCGCCTCCGAGCTGATCGCCCATGGGCGGACCGAGCAGCAAGTGCAGGAGCTGATCGGGGCCGACTGGCTCATCTATCAGGAGCTGGATGATCTGATCGAGTGTGCCCGTGAGGGTAACGAGGACATCATTGAGTTCGACTGCTCGGTGTTCAATGGCGACTATGTCACCGGCGACGTGGACGCGGGGTACCTCCAGCGTCTCGAGCAGGATCGCAGTGAGGCCAGCAAGGACCAGAAGATCGAGCGTGAAACACTCGCCGATAACGGTGTGATCGATATCCATAACGACGAGTAAGTCCATGAGCAAGCGCCAGAACAACGAGATACCCCATCCGGATCTGACCGGCGCAAGGCCAGAGACGCTGGCGGTTCGTGCTGGTCAGCGTCGTACTGCGGAACTTGAACACAGCGAGGCGATATTCCCGACCTCAAGCTTTGTTTATAACAGTGCGGCACAGGCTGCGGCACGGTTTGCGGGTGACGAACCGGGTAATATCTACTCGCGCTTCACCAATCCAACAGTGCAGATGTTTGAGGAGCGCATTGCCGCGCTGGAAGGTGGAGAAAGGGCAGTAGCAACCTCCTCCGGTATGGCGGCCGTTCTTGCCAGCATGATGGCGCTCCTTCAGCAGGGCGATCACGTCATCTGCTCCAGGGGAGTGTTTGGCACCACCACGGTGCTCATGCAGAAATACATGGCCCGGTTCGGTGTCGAAACCACTTTTGTGGATCTGACGGACATGGCCCAGTGGCGGGATGCGCTGCGTCCCGAAACACGCATGCTGTTTCTGGAGACACCGTCCAACCCACTGTGTGAGGTTGCTGATCTCAGCGCGCTGGCCGAGCTCGCCCACAGCAACGAGGCGCTCCTTGCCGTTGATAACTGCTTCTGCACCCCTGCATTACAGCAGCCCTTGCGTTTTGGCGCGGACCTTGTCATCCATTCCGCCACCAAGTACCTGGATGGTCAGGGGCGGTGTGTGGGTGGCGTTGTTGTCGGCAGTGGGCAGCTGATGGAGGAGGTCTACGGGTTTCTGCGTTCGGCGGGACCGACCATGAGCCCGTTCAATGCCTGGGTGTTCCTCAAGGGACTGGAAACACTGTCGCTGCGCATGAAAGCCCATTCGGATCATGCCTCACAGGTTGCCCAGTGGCTGCGTGAACGTCCGGAAATCGAGCGCGTGTTCTTTGCCGGACTGGACGATCATCCCCAGCGTGAACTGGTGCAGAAACAGCAGACCGGATCCAGCGGGGTCCTGTCCTTTCTGGTGCGCGGGGGACGGGAACAGGCCTGGCAGTTGATTGATGGGCTCAATATGTTCTCCATCACCGCCAACCTTGGCGATGCCAAAAGCACAGTGACACACCCCGCCACAACAACCCACGGGCGTCTGTCCGATGAAGAAAAGGTAAAAAGCGGGATCCGCGAGAATCTGGTAAGACTGTCCATCGGGCTTGAATCGCCGGAGGATCTGATTGAGGATTTACAGCAGAGTTTTGATCGGATCAAGTGAGGCGTTTCAGGAACGCTTCCTATGGAAAATCAAAGTCCTGAATGTTGTACTTGGGAAAATACCTTAAAGTAGGCCTATGGCGAATTCCAAAGCGGGCTCCGCGACCCAGACAGGTGACAAACAGCACCGCTTTCAGCAACTTCTTGCCCAGGGGGGCAAGGAAGGGGCGCTGATCGGGCTGATCGCACTCTGTGTGTATCTGGTCATGGCCCTGGTGTCGCACGACCCGGCCGACCCGGGCTGGGCCAGCATCGGGCACCAGACCGATGCCAGCAACTATGCGGGCCGCAGCGGCGCCTGGATTTCGAGTCTGCTGTTCACCCTGTTTGGCCAGCTCTCCTACCTGTTTCCGTTGTTGATCGGCTATTACGCCATCCTCATCTACCGCCGCCGTGGCGGTACCTTTGAGTTCCACTGGCCGTTGTTCCTGTTGCGCACCGGTGGCTTTGTACTGCTGCTGCTCTCCGGTACAGGCCTGTTCGCGCTCTATTCGTTTTTCGGTCTTGATCCCGACTCCGGCGGTATTCTGGGCGATGAGATCGGCACCGCCATGGTGGCCGTCATGAACCTTCCTGCCACCACTGTGGTGCTGGTGGCCATTTTCCTCTTTGCGGTGACCCTGTTTACCGGGCTTTCATGGATGCGCCTGGTGGACGGGGTTGGCCAGTTGGTGCTGCTGCTGAGCCGTTATATGGCGCGTGGAGTGCAGGCTCTTGGCGGTGGTGACCAGCAGGCCCGGGAAGCGGCCCGGCAGCAGAAAGCGGACAAGCGTGAGGCCAGAAGGGCTGCCAGAGCGGAAGCGGCTCAGAACAAGGCCAAAGCCCGTGAGCCTGAGCCGCCGATGGTTCGCGACCGTGTAGAGGATGCAGCTCAGTCGGGGCTCATGGTGCGCGTCTGGCAGCGTGTTACGGGCCTCTTCCGGCGGCGCTCAGAAGATGGATCCGTGCAGCAACGCAAGCAGGAGCCGGTACTGACCGATGAGTCCGATGCTGTGCCGGAATTGCCAACTCTGAGCGCCGACGAGCCAAAGGCGGAAAAGAAATCGGCTGCAAAAAAGCACTCCGGCGGGTCGGATGAGGCGGAAGCGCCTGCGATCAAGATCTCACCGTTCAGGAAGAAGAAACAGAGTGACGAGGGTGAGCCCAGTAAACGCTCGGCGCGCGAGAAGCAGGGCACGCTCTTTGATGACGGCAGCCCGGTGCCGCCCATCAGCCTGCTGGACCCGCCGGACCCGAACAAGAAAAAGGGCTATTCCACGGATTCGCTGGAGCACATGTCACGCCTGCTGGAAGAGAAGCTGGCGGATTTCGGGGTCAGCATTGAGGTGGTGGAGGTCAATCCTGGCCCGGTCATCACCCGCTTTGAGATCAAGCCCGCAGCCGGTGTGAAAGTCAGTCGCATCACCAACCTGGCCAAGGACCTGGCTCGATCTCTCGCAACCACCAGTGTGCGGGTGGTGGAGGTGATTCCGGGTAAATCCGTGGTTGGCATCGAAATCCCCAATGAAGAGCGGGAAATGGTGCGCCTGTCCGAGATTCTCTCGGCCAAGGCCTACGACAAGGCGTCGTCGCCACTGACCCTGGCGCTGGGCAATGACATCGGTGGCGACCCGGTGGTCGCCAACCTGAGCAAGATGCCCCACCTGCTGGTGGCCGGCACCACCGGCTCCGGTAAATCGGTGGGTGTGAACGCCATGATCCTGAGCATGCTTCTGAAGGCCACGCCCGAGGAAGTGCGCATGATCATGATTGACCCCAAGATGCTCGAGCTCAACATCTACGAGGGCATTCCGCACCTGCTCGCACCGGTGGTCACCGATATGAAAGAGGCCGCCAACGCCCTGCGCTGGTGCGTGGCGGAGATGGAGCGCCGTTACAAACTGATGTCGTCGCAGGGCGTGCGTAACCTGGCCGGATTCAACCGCAAGGTCACGGAAGCCCGCGACGCCGGAGAGCCGCTGAAAGATCCGCTGTGGGACCCGCAGCAGGCGCTGGACCCGAGTGAGGATGCCCGGCCCGAACTGGAGCCGCTTCCCTACATCGTGGTGGTGGTGGATGAGTTCGCCGACATGATGATGATCGTCGGCAAGAAAGTGGAAGAGCTGATTGCCCGGATCGCCCAGAAGGCCCGTGCCGCCGGCATCCATCTGATTCTGGCCACACAGCGGCCGTCGGTGGATGTGATCACCGGCCTGATCAAGGCCAACATACCGACCCGAATGTCCTTCTCGGTCCAGTCCAAGGTGGATTCCCGCACGGTTCTGGATCAGGGCGGCGCGGAACAGCTGCTTGGCAACGGCGACATGCTCTATCTGGCGCCTGGTTCGAGCATGCCGGAACGTGTCCACGGTGCCTTTGTGGAAGATGATGAGGTGCATCGGGTCGTGGAGGCCTGGAAGAGTCGCGGTGAGGCTGAATACATCGAAGGGGTGCTCAGCGGTGGCGACAGCGACAGCGTCCCGGGGATCGCTGCCATGAACGATGACGACAGTGAGAAGGATGCGCTCTTTGACGAGGCTGTCGCCTATGTGACGGAAAGCCGCCGTGCGTCCATTTCCTCTGTACAGCGTAAATTCAAGATCGGTTACAACCGGGCGGCCAACCTTGTGGAAGCCATGGAAGCCGCCGGCGTCGTCAGTGCCGCCGGTCACAATGGCAGCCGTGAAGTGCTGGCCGCACCCCCACCCAAGGACTGAAGCCCATGATGAATCGAATTGTGATGATCGCTCTGTTTCTGGCGTTCGTCGTTCCAGCTCAGGCGGACAGCAAGGCTGAAGCAGAGAAACTCAGTGAGTTGCTGTCGGATTACCGCACCTATCAGGCCTCGTTTTCCCAGTACGTGACCGACCCCAGCGGTGAGCGTGTGCAGGAAACCCACGGCGAGCTCAAGGCCCGGCGCCCCGGTAATTTCTTCTGGCACGCGGAACCGCCCATGGAGCAGAAGATCGTGACCAGTGGTGATGAGGTCAAGGTCTACGATCCGGATCTGCTGCAGGTGACCATCTACCCCATGGACGAGCGCCTGTCCTCCACGCCGGCGCTGCTGCTTTCCGGTGAGGTGGTGGACCTGGAGAAGTCCTTTCACATCAAGCATGAGAAGGAGAATGAAGACAAGGAACGCTTCGTTCTTGAGCCGATTGATCAGGATTCGCTTTTCCTCGAGCTGATCATGGAATTCGAGGAAGGCGTGCTGCGTCAGATGCGCCTGCATGATTCGCTGGACCAGCACAGTCGCCTGGTGTTCAATGACATCGTGCTCAATGAAGACATCGATGACGATGTGTTTGATCTGGAGATCCCGGACGGGGTTGATGTACTGAGGAACGAGGGCCAGCCCTGATGCAGCAGGGGCTTTTTGCCAGCTCAGTGAGTCGGCACGAGCCCCTGGCGGCGCGCATGCGCCCCCGTCAGCTGACGGACTACGTGGGGCAGACCCATCTGGTGGGCGAGGGGAAGCCACTGCGGGCGGCGGTCGAGGAGGAGCAGCTCCACTCCATGATCCTCTGGGGGCCGCCAGGCACCGGCAAGACAACATTCGCCCGGCTGCTGGCGGAACAGGCCTCGGTTTACTTTGAAACCCTCTCTGCCGTGCTGAGCGGTGTCAAGGACATCCGCGCGGCAGTGGAGGCGGCCCGTCAGCGGCGCGAGAGCACAGGCCAGGACACTCTGCTGTTTGTGGATGAAGTCCACCGCTTCAACAAATCCCAGCAGGACGCCTTTCTGCCACACATTGAGGATGGCACCGTCATCTTCGTGGGTGCCACCACGGAAAACCCCTCCTTTGAGCTCAACAGTGCACTGCTGTCACGGACCCGGGTCTATGTGCTCAGGGATCTGACTGAAGAGGATCTGGTCAGCCTGATTGAGCGCGCCATTGAGGCTCCGGAGGGGCTTGATGGCGGCGTGCGCGTCTCTGATGAGCTGAAGACCGCCATGGCCCGGGCCGCCGATGGCGATGCGCGCAGGGCCCTCAATATTCTGGAGGTGGGCTCGGATCTGGCCGAGGAGCGGGATGACGGCATCCCGGAAATCACGGAAGAGGTGCTGCAGCAGGTACTGCAGAGTTCGCTGCGACGCTTCGACAAGGGCGGTGACGTCTTCTATGACCAGATTTCCGCGCTGCACAAGGCCGTGAGGGGCTCCGACCCGGACGGGTCGTTGTACTGGATGTGCCGGATGCTGGACGGCGGCTGCGACCCGTTGTATGTTGCACGCCGTCTGGTGCGCATCGCCAGCGAGGACATTGGCAATGCCGATCCCCGGGCGCTGTCACTGGCCATGGAATGCTGGGACGTAATGGAGCGTCTTGGCAGCCCGGAAGGGGAGTTGGCCCTGGCCCAGGCGGTGACCTACCTGGCCATGGCGCCCAAGAGCATTGGCGTCTATCGGGCGTACAATGAGTGCATGGCGATGATCCGCCGGGATCAGGATCGCGAGGTGCCCGTGCACCTGCGCAATGCGCCCACCAAACTGATGAAAGAGCAGGGCCATGGCGCTGAGTACCGTTACGCCCATGATGAGCCTGAGGCTTTCGCAGCCGGCGAGTGCTACCTGCCGGAGGCGCTTGCCGGAACCCGGTTCTACGAACCGGCGCCGCGTGGGCTGGAAATCAAGCTGGCCGAGAAGCGCGCCTATCTGGACCGGCTCAACCGTGAGAGCACCCGACAGCGATACTACCCCGGACAGCACGACGGCTGAGCCCGTGAAACGAGCATAAGACACACAACAGGTTGCCACCATGCTAGACCCGAAACTGGTGCGTTCCGAGCCCGAGGAAGTGGCCCGGAAACTGGCACGTCGCCATTACGAACTAGACCTCGAGCGCGTCCGCGAACTGGAAAGCCGGCGCAAGGATCTCCAGAGCCGGACAGAGGAGCTGCAGAGCGAGCAGAACCGACGCTCCAAGGCCATCGGTGCGGCCAAGAAGCAGGGCGAGCCGATCCAGCCACTGCTGGATGAAGTGGAGTCCCTCAAGCAGCAGCGAGGCGAGGCGGAAGACCAGCTGCGGGCGCTTCAGGCGGAATTGGGTGATTTTCTCCAGGGCATTCCCAACGTGCCGGACGATGATGTGCCGGAAGGTGAAAGCGAGGAGGATAACGTTGAGATCCGCCGCTGGGGCGAGCCGCCGCAGTTCGCATTTGAGCCGAAGGATCATGTGGATCTGGGGGCCGACCTCAATGGCCTGGATTTTGAGACGGCTGCAACCATTGCCCGCTCACGTTTTGCGGTCATGCAGGGGCCGGTGGCACGGCTGCACCGGGCGCTGACCCAGTTCATGCTGGATCTGCATACCGAACAACACGGTTACATCGAGACTTACCTGCCGTATCTGGTCAACAGCGAGAGCCTGCTGGGTACCGGACAGCTCCCCAAATTCGAGGAGGATCTGTTCCGGATTGAGGGGGACAAGGACCTGTATCTGATTCCTACAGCGGAGGTGCCGGCCACCAATATGGCACGGGACAGCATCCTGGCGGCGGAGCAGCTGCCCATGAAGATGGTCTGCCATACGCCCTGTTTCCGCAGTGAGGCCGGCGCCTATGGCAAGGACACCCGGGGTATGATTCGCCAGCATCAGTTCGAGAAGGTCGAGCTCGTCCACATTGTCCGTCCCCAGGACTCGGAGCAGGCGCTCGAGGCGCTTACCGGCCACGCCGAAACCGTGCTGCAGCGTCTGGAGCTGCCCTACCGCGTGGTAACGCTCTGTGGCGGGGATATGGGCTTTGCCGCCGCCAAGACCTACGACATTGAAGTGTGGCTGCCCGGTCAGTCCGCCTACCGCGAGATCTCATCCTGCAGCAACACCCGGGATTTCCAGGCCCGCCGACTCAAGGCCCGCTGGCGTAATCCGGAAACGGGCAAGCCGGAGCTGGTCCACACCCTCAATGGTTCCGGGCTTGCTGTTGGAAGGGCTCTGGTGGCTGTGCTGGAAAACGGACAGCAGCAGGATGGTTCGATTCGTGTTCCCGAGGCGCTGCGCCCCTATATGGGTGGTGTGAGTGTGATTGAAGCGGTTTAACTTCAGGAGGAGACTGCTATGGCGAGGGATGCCGTAGAGGTACGCAGACAGCAATCCGCCGCCCAGGGTGAGGTTTTTCTGGTGGGTGCCGGCCCCGGCGATCCGGATCTGCTCACTGTTAAGGCCGTTCGGCTTCTTGATCAGGCGGATGTGGTGTTGCATGACCGGCTCGTGTCCCAGCCCATCATGGATCTGATCAACCCGGATTCGGAAGTGATCCATGTGGGCAAGGCCCGCTCCAATCACAGCGTGCCCCAGGATCAGATCAACCAGATGCTGGTGGACTACGCCCGGCAGGGTAAAACGGTCGTCCGGCTCAAAGGCGGTGACCCCTTCATATTCGGTCGTGGCGGGGAGGAGATTGAGACCCTTGCCGAACAGGGCGTGGCGTTTCAGGTGGTGCCGGGCATCACTGCCGCCTCCGGCTGTTCCGCTTACGCCGGAATCCCACTGACCCACCGGGACTATGCCCAGTCAGTGCGCTTCATCACCGGTCATCTCAAGAACAACACCACGGATCTGCCCTGGGCGGATTTTGTCCAGAACAATCAGACGCTGGTGTTCTACATGGGACTGGTCGGGTTGCCGATCATTGCTGAGCAACTGGTTGCCCATGGGATGAAGGCGGATATGCCAGTGGCCCTGGTGGCCCGTGGCACCACACCGGAGCAGCAGGTTGTCACGGGTACGCTGGCGGATATTGTGGCGCGGGTGGAGGACGCCCAGGTCCGGGCGCCAACCATCATCATTGTGGGCGAGATTGTGGCGCTGCGCGCCCGACTGCGCTGGATCGAGCAGCCGGGCACGCCCTGAGCATCAGCTGCGGTGGCGCCGGGGGATGGCGTCACGGAGCTTATCGCGCATCTCGTTGATGGCCTTCTCCGTGGTGTCCCAGTCAATGCAGGCATCGGTGACTGAGACGCCGTATTTCATCTCGCTCCAGGGTCCGATGGACTGCTTGCCCCAGTTGAGATTGCTCTCCACCATCAGGCCGATGATCGAGGTGTTGCCCTCCAGGATCTGATGGGCCACATCCTGCATCACCAGCGGCTGCATGGCCGGGTCCTTGTTGGAGTTGGCGTGGCTGCAGTCAATCATGATCGCCTCGCGTACGCCAGCTTCCCTCAGTTCCTTTTCGCACAGTGCCACATTGACCGAATCGTAGTTGGGGTGCCCCCCGCCACCACGCAGGACAACATGGCTGTAGGCATTGCCTTCCGTTCGGGTGATCGCCACCTGACCGTTCTGGTCAATGCCGAGAAAACTGTGCGGGCTGGCCGTGGACTGCATGGCGTTGACGGCCACATCCAGGCTGCCATCGGTGCCGTTCTTGAAGCCGATCGCCATGGACAGGCCGCTGCTCATTTCACGGTGTGTCTGGGATTCGGTGGTGCGTGCGCCGATGGCGGACCAGGAAATGGTGTCCTGAAGATACTGAGGCGAGATCGGATCCAGCGCCTCTGTCGCTGTGGGAAGACCCAACTCTGCGATATCCAGCAGCAGTTGACGGCCCAGTTTCAGCCCGCGCTCGATGTCGAATGAGTCATCGAGATGCGGATCGTTGATGAGCCCTTTCCATCCAGTGGTCGTACGTGGCTTCTCGAAGTACACCCGCATGACCAGATAGATGGTGTCGCTGACCTGATCCGCCAGGGTCTTGAGCCGCTTTGCGTATTCCATGGCCGCTTCCGGGTCATGGATGGAGCAGGGGCCGACCACAATGAACAGGCGCGGATCCTTGCCCTCGAGAATGTTGTTGATCGTCTGACGACCCTCAAGCACAGTGCGACGGGCCGCATCCGTCAGCGGCAGCTGCTCTTTCAGGGCCGCTGGTGTGATCAGTACCTCCTGATCACGGATGTTGGTGTTCTCAATGTCGTTTTCTGCCATCTCTCTGGAATCCTGTAAGCGATTGGCTGCGTGTCCGCCCGATATACTGCGTGAAATGGCAGCCTGATGCAATCCGCCCATGCCGCGGCTGGCCTGCGTTGCGGCACTGGTTTAAGGTAGTGGGTCAACCTGATGCCGGAGCAGTAGTCCGTGAGTCTGATTGAGTCGATTATTACCCAGTTGCGGGTTCCGGATTTACCCTACCCGGTGAGCCACAGCGAGGCGCCTTCGCCCAATCGCTGGCATGAGCAGCTTGCCGAAGCCTGGGCTGCCCAGAGCGACGAAAGCGCTGTGGAGCATCTGCGCGCGCTTGATGACACCTGGTCAGTGAGACAGGTCAATGCCGCCTATCTCGCTGATCGCATCATGAACGTGTTTCTGCGCAAGTCCGGACTCCATCCAGTGCTGACGGCCTGGGCGGCCCGCATGCGCTTCTGGTTGGCGCTAGAACTCGAGGCGCGGGGACCGGAGGCGGTCAGCGAGTATGCGCTGGTGCGGCGCTGGCTCGACAGTCTGGAAGGGCTCAAGGGGTGGTCACGTACCGGGAGCCGCTCCGACCGCTGGGTGCTGGATCATCTGGCGGACATGGAGGCAGCAATCAACGCTGCATTCAGGGGCGATGGCACCGGGGCTCTGAAACAGTGCGTTGAGGACTGGCTGGAGCGTGTTGAGCAGCAGCGTGAGCGTGCGCGTAAGGTACAGGAGCGGTTGTGGCAGACTGAAACCGGAGCGGCCGGCCAGCGTGCTGCCGAGAATGCGGTGAGAGCCGCACTGGGGCGTACTGGTCGTGGCCGACAGTTGCCGCAGGAGCTGATCCATTTCATTGAGCAGGATTGGCGCATACTGATGCGGCGCATCGTGCTCGAGCAGGGCCTGGACAGTGAGGCCTGGCGTCATGCCTACCGGCTGCTCGAGTGGCTGGTCTGGGTGGGAGACCCCCAGCTTTCGGATCAGGATCGAAACCGCCTCTATCAGGTGGGCGAGCAGCTTGTCGAAAAGCTTTCTGGTCTGGTGCATTCCGTTACCGGTGAAAAACCGGCCAATTCACGCTTCGAGGCCATTGACCGGCTGCTGGTGGCTCGGTTGCGCGAACAGCCCCTGACGCTGGTCAGTCCAGACTGGGCGGCTTACGATCCACGCTGGCTGGAGCCGCCGTCTCCTGGGATGAACTCTGAAGCTGCCAACTGGGCCGGTCAGTGGTACGTTCAGCGCCACCAGGACACAGAGGTACGTCAGTTTTTTTTCGGGCTGCTCCCGGATACCGGTGAGGTGCTTTGGACTAACGAGCAGGGGGTGAAACTGCTGCTTCAGCCCTTTTCCGAAGTCAGGGAGCTGTTGGAGGCCGGCCAGATCCACCACCTGCCACCTTCCTATCGCTTCGATCAGGTACTGAGCGACACCCTGAGCAGCCTGCAGCGGGTGCTTGAATCCCAGCAGAAACAGCGCGAGCAAGCGGTTATTCGAGCCCGTGAACAGGCTAAAGAGCTGAAGCGCGAGCAGGAAGAGGCCGAGGCTGAACGGGTGCGGGAAGAGCAGCGTCGTGAACAGGAGGCGGCCGCTGAACGCCAGCGTGCCGAGGCCCGGGCGCACTCGGAGCAGGAAGAGGCTGAGCGGGCTGAGCGGGAGGCGCGTGAACGTGAGGTGCTGGCGTTGGTGGACACCCTCGAAGCCGGCAGCTGGGTGGAATTGATCCGTAATGGCGAAAAGCAGAAACTGAAGTTGGCGCTCCGAATCCGGGCCTCCGGCAAACTGGTATTGGTTGATCGGCTTGGCCTGAACCGGTGTGAGATGAACCGTCTGGATGTGGCGCGGCTCATCATGTCGGGGGACGCAAGGGTGCTCAGCGGCGGCGCTGAGTTTGAGGATACGCTGTCGCGCGTAGTGGGCAGACTGAGAGTAGGGCGATGACCATGTCTGACGAAGATCGTGAACCACTCGGCGGCCAGGTTCCGGATGAAAGGGAACAGCGCGCGGAATTCCGTCTGAGTGGTCGATTAACGGTGGACCTGCAGGTTGAGGCGGACGATCCGCTGGATGGTTCTCCGCCTCGCTGGCTGCCCTGTTCCACGAGGGATGTGTCGGCCAGTGGGCTCAGTGTGGTGGTCGAGGAAAGCCTGCCCCAGGGGGCGCTGCTGCCCATGCAGGTGGTTATTGATGGGGAGGCGCCGCACAGGCTCATGACGGAAGTGGTCTGGGTGGAAGCACAGGAAGGAACCGGCCGATACCGTGTCGGTCTGCACCTGCTCGAGGGTGACGATACGACACTCGCCGAGTGGAAGGAGACAGTGGCCCGACTGATGGAGGCGGGCCACTGACGCTGATTCAGTCTTCGAGCGGCGCCATGGCTGTGTTGCGGAACCCGGCGTCCACGTAGATCACTTCCCCGGTTATGCCGCTTGCCATGTCCGAGCTCAGGAAGGCCGCCGTGTTACCCACTTCATCGGTGGTGACGTTGCGCCGCAGCGGGGTGCGGGCCGCATTTTCCGACAGCATGCGTCGGAAGCTCTTGATGCCGGAGGCGGCGAGGGTCTTGATCGGCCCTGCTGAAATGGCGTTCACCCGTGTACCTTCCGGACCAAGAGAGCACGCCAGGTAACGCACATTGGCTTCCAGGCTGGCCTTGGCCAGACCCATCACATTGTAGTTGGGAAGCACCTGCTGTGACCCCAGATAGGTCATGGCGATAATGGAGCCATTGCGTCCTTCCATCAGCGGCCGTGCGCCGCGAGCCAGCGCCGTCAGACTGTAGGAGCTGATGTCATGGGCGGTTTTGAAGCCTTCCCGGGAAGTGACTTCGGTGAAATCACCATCCAGCTCCTCGCCGGGCGCGTAGCCCACCGAGTGCACCAGAATATCAAGTTCGCCCCAGCGCTCCTTCAGCGCTGCAAATACCTGCTCGATCTGCTCGTCGTTGGTAACATCGCAGGGCAGGACAATGTCCGAACCCCACTCCGCCGCAAATCCCTCGACACGGGACTTGAGCTTGTCGGTCTGGTAGGTCAGTGCCAGCTCCGCACCCTGTTCGTGCAGGGCGCGCGCAATACCAGTGGCGATGGAGTGTTTGCTGGCCACACCGACCACAAGTGCTTTCTTTCCGTTGAGTATGCCCATGAGTCGCCTCAGTTCAATCAGGGACTGTTTCGAATGTCCACGTAGAGTTTCAGTTGCTGGCCAGGCTGCAGGTAGTCAGAAGTGCTTACATCGTTCCAGCGCGCAATGTCGGAGACGCCCACGTTGAAGCGGTTGGCAATACGGTTCAGCGAATCCCCTGAACGTACCGTGTAGCCGACACGGCGCACCATGCCATCGCGATCAGGCGCTGAATTGGCACTGGAGGCACTTTCCTGGCTGGTCCAGATGGCCAGCTCGTCACCGGCGCGGATGGGATCCCCGGGCGCCATGTTGTTCCAGCTTGCCAGCTGACCGACCGAAACGCCATGATCGCTCGCTATGTCCCAGAGTGTATCGCCGGAGCGCACACGATAGTCCACACGCTGGTCGCTGTCACCGCCTCCGGAGGATTGGCGTGCCTGGCGGCGTTTCTGTTCGCTGAGCGCATAGAATTCCCCGGACTGACCGGCTACGGGTATCAGCAGATCCTGTCCCTCGCGGATTGTATGACCCTGAATGTCGTTGCTCTCCCGAATGACGTCGGGTGTGGTATTGAAGCGCCGCGCAATGCCGATCAGAGTATCCCCGCTTTCAACGCTGTAATTCCGCCAGCTGATACGTTGGTCAGGCGGGACCTCAGCGAGGGCACTGCGAAATGTCTCGGCGGATTCCTTCGGCACCAACAGCCGATGGGGGCCGTCCGGTGACGTCGCCCAGCGGTTGTACCCGGGATTGAGCCGATAGACTTCCTGCACATCCAGCTCGGCCATGTCGGCCGCCTCCGCCAGATCCATCTGCGACCCGATGTCGACCACCTCAAAATAGGGCTCGTTAGGCACTTCGGGCAGAACAATGCCGTATTTCTCAGGATCGGCAACGATCTGTGCCAGGGCGATCAGTTTGGGGACATACTGGCGTGTCTCCCGGGGCAGGGCTGACAGGCTCCAGTAATCCGTGTCCTGACCCTGACTGTCATTGGCGCGAATGGCCCGGGCAACCCGGCCCCAGCCTGCGTTGTAGGAGGCGAGTGCCAGTTCGTAGTCGCCGTCAAACCGCTCGGCGAGCTGTTCGAGATAGCGCAGTGCACCCTCGGTGGACGAGATGATGTCCCGCCGCCCGTCATACCACCAGTCCTGCTCCATGCCAAAGGCCTGGCCTGTGGATGGTATGAACTGCCAGATGCCCGAGGCTCTGCCGTGGGAGTAGGCGAAGGGATCAAAGGCGCTTTCCACAATGGGCAGCAATGCCAGCTCGCCGGGCATGTCCCGGGCTTCGAGCTCGCTCACGATGTATTCCAGGTAGCGTTTCGCCCGTTCGGAAGTGCGGTTGAAATAGAGCTGGTTGCGCGCATACCAGTTGCGCTGGCTTTCAATGCGGCTGTTGTCGATGTCCAGGTCCATACTGAAATTTGAGCGCAGCCGCTCCCAGAGGTCATCGTAATCATCCGGCTCCACTTCATGGGGCTCATCTTCCTGAAGTGATCCCAGGCTGAAGGGGCGTCCCCAGGGTCCGGCTCCCTTGCGCTGGATGCTGGCGTCGAGTTCAGCGGTCGTAGTGATTCCGTTCCGGGTTTCAGCGGAGCTGATATCGTCGGAATCTTCTCCGGTGCCCAGTCCAAGAGACTGGCAGCCAGCCAGAAAGGCGACAGGGACAAGCGCTAGATAGTGTCTGTACAGCATGGTCTGTAGTCTGAACCTGTTGAAGGTTGGTAATGGTTGGCTCAATTGCTGTTGGCGATGATAGGCAGCCCCCGGGAAAGCGTCAATTTACCAACCATTACGTAATGTAGCAGATTTTCAGAAATGGTCTTTCCAGTGGCGCAGCGCTGCAAAGACCTGATCGGCGTTTGTGCGATCCACGGAAAGCCCGGCCCTGCGGCCATGCTGGACGGCAGCCTCAGCTACGTTTTCGTCATCCCAGCGAAGAAAGGGGTTCAGGCGCAGTTCCTGGGCCATGCGCGTTGGCAGTGTCGGCTGGCCGGCGTCACGCTGGTTCCGGCACTGGATCTCGAAATCACGCAGGACTGACTCATCAGGGCAGACCGCCCGGGCGAAGGCCACGTTGGCCAGGGTGTACTCGTGCCCGCAGCACACCAGAGTGTCCTCGGGCAGGGTGCGGAGTTTGGCCAGCGAGTCCCGCATCTGCTCAGGTGTTCCCTCGAACAGGCGGCCACAGCCACAGGCAAAGAGTGCGTCACCGCAGAAGCTCAGAGGGTCATCCAGAGCCGGGCTGTCACTGTTGAAGGCTATATGGTCCAGGGTATGCCCTGGCACTGCCAGAACTGAAAACTCTACGTCATGCCACTGGAGCTGGTCGTTTTCGTTCAATGGATGCGTGATGGCTTTGCAGGGGGAGTCGGCAGGTCCGTAGACCGGAAAAGAGTACTGCGCCTCCAGGCTGCGAATACCGTTGGTATGATCAGGATGGTGATGGGTTACGAGCACGGTATCCAGGGCGAGCCCCTGTTCGGCCAGAAAGTTCTCCACGGGCTCCGCCTCGCCGGGATCAACCACCAGAGCGGTTTTTCGCTCAGTGTCATAGAGACACCAGACATAGTTGTCATTCAGTGCGGGAATTGGCACAACCCGATAGCTCATCAGAAACTCCTGTTTCGTTCATCCATGATGAAAGACAATGGTGATAACGTGGCTTTGAGTTTAGTTGTGGTACGCGAATGCAGCCAGGGTTCCGCTGATATTCTGCGCGGGGCAGCCCAATAGCGCACCAGAACAGGACCATACGACGCAGAGGCGGACACGCACAATGGGCATGGAGAAACAGAACGTCAGTGGAGGAGCAAGGGCGCTGGAGCTGTGGTTTGCCACGGAGCTTGGTCAGAGTCTGCTGGCCAATCAGAGGGCCTGTATTAAAACGGCCATGAGCGGAGTGTTCGGCGTCCGCTATCTGGAGGTGGGGCTGGCTCCCGGGCTGTCATGCATGCCGCGCCACCCCGGCTGGCAGCAGTCACTGGCTGTACCCGAGTGGACGGAACGCCTGCATGATTACGCCGGCCAGTCCCTGCTGGTGGCCCGACCCGAGGAGCTGCCGCTGGGGGATGGGGCACTGGATGCTGTGGTGCTCCACCATACTCTGGATGTTGCCCGGTCCCCGCAGCGGGCTCTGCGTGAGGCCAGTCGGGTTGTGCGTTCAGGAGGGCATGTCATTGTGGTCGGATTCAACCCGCTTGGCCTATGGGGGCTGCGCCGGTTGTTCAGTTCCCGGCGGAGCATGCCCTGGCGTGCCCGCTTCCTCAGTGCCTGGCGGATCCAGGACTGGCTGGGGCTGCTGGAGTGCACGGTTGCCCCGCCGCGCTTTGGATTTTTCCGCCCACCGGTGCAGAATGATCGCCTGCTGCGGCGTCTTTCGACTTTTGAGCCTTTTTACGAGCGTGGCATTCAGCTGCCATTCGGGGGGTTCTACGTCGTCGTTGCAGAAAAACGCGAGGAAGCGATGATCAATATGCGTCCGAGCTGGGAGCGCGAGAAGGTGGTCTCCATGCCAGTCGTCAATCGGGGCACGGCCACCGGCTCGTTGAGTCGTAACGCAGTGGATAAGAGGAAGGAATGAGTCAGGCGGTTGTGATGTACACCGATGGGGCCTGCAAGGGCAACCCTGGTCCGGGGGGATGGGGCGTTGTTCTGCGCTATGGCGACACTGAAAAGCACCTTTTCGGCGGTGAAGAAGAGACCACGAACAACCGGATGGAGCTGTGTGCCGCGATTGAAGGGCTGGCGGCGTTGAAGCGTCCCTGCCGGGTCCATCTCTATACTGATTCCAATTATGTGCGCAGCGGGATCACCCAGTGGATGGCGAACTGGAAGCGCAACGGCTGGCGAACAGCAGGGCGCAAACCGGTCAAGAACGAGGATCTGTGGCGCCGGCTGGATGAGCTGGCAGGGCGTCATGAAATCGAATGGCACTGGGTGAAAGGACATGCGGGCGATCCCGGTAATGAGCTGGCAGATGAGCTGGCCAACCGGGGTGCCGAGCAGGTAGTGCAGTGAGCGGGAGTTGCGGGTAATGCGTCAGATTGTACTGGATACCGAGACCACAGGCCTGGAGCCGGAACAGGGTCACCGGATCATCGAGATTGGCTGTGTGGAGCTTGAGAACCGGGAGCTGACCGGTCGCCACTATCACGTCTACATCAATCCCGAGCGTGAGGTGGAAGACAGTGCCATCGAAGTTCATGGCATCACCAATGAATTCCTGGCCGACAAACCGGTTTTCAGGGACATTGTCGATGAATTCCAGACGTTCATTGAGGGGGCTGAGCTGGTTATCCACAACGCTCCATTTGATGTGGGGTTCATGGATCACGAATTCGGTCTGCTCGAAAAGGATTATCCCAGAACCCGGGATCTGTGCCAGGTGACGGATTCTCTGGCTCTGGCGCGCAGAAAGCATCCGGGCCAGAAGAACAACCTGGATGTGCTGTGCCGACGTTACGGCATCGATAACAGCACCCGAGAGCTTCACGGCGCTCTGCTTGACGCAGAAATCCTCGCTCTGGTCTATCTTGCAATGACGGGTGGGCAGACGGCGCTGTCACTGAGCAGCGACCAGGACGATGGGGCCAGTATTTCGCCTATCGAAAGACTGCCCGCGGACCGCCCGCCGTTGCCGGTTATCCGGGCCTCGGAGGAAGAGGCTGAGGCCCATCGTGAGTTTCTGGAGCGGATGGCCGGGAAGGGCAATGTGATCTGGCAGGATCAGCCGATTTCTTGAGAAGGGCTGAATCTGTGTTATAAGTTACTGAAACAGGTCGTTCAACGGGAAGCTCCGTCTATGGTTCAGTCGTCTCTTGCGACGAAATCCCAGTCTTTTGAGCTGGTTAAGGAAGAAATCGAAAACACGATCGGGCAGGCGGAGCTCAGTCTCGAGCGGTTCCAGGAGAACCGGGAGAGTGAGTCGGACCTGCAGAACTGTGTGGATTTCCTCCACCAGCTGCGTGGTATTTTCTCTCTGGTCGAGCTTCGCGGTGGTGTCATGCTCTGCCAGGAGTCGGCATCGCTGTCGAACCAGGTCCCGGTGGGCGCCACGGACGACAAGAACCAGTTACTGACTGCTCTGAGCAACGCACTGTTCACCCTTCGTCGCTATACCGAGTACTACCAGAAACAGGGTGCGGATCACCCTGAGCTGCTGTTGCCGGTCATCAATGAAGTACGTGAGGCACGTGGCGACAAACCCTATCCGGATTCCTGCTTTTTTGAGCTGGGTAACGCCTCGGCGCCGGATTTCTGTGCCGGCATCGATCTGCCCTTCATCGAGACCGGCAACGAGCAGGATCTGGAGATCCACACCCGTCGGTTCCGCCTGATGTATCAGGTGGGCCTTCTGGGCCTGCTCAACGGCCAGGACCTGAGTACGAGCCGGCGCCTGATTGCAAGGGCAGCGACCGGGTTGGCGCGGCTGTGCAGGGGAGAGCCGCTGGGCTCGCTCTGGTGTCTGGTCTACCTGGTCGCGGAAGTGATGCAGGAAAAAGAGATGGGCGCTGAGAAGAACCGTAAGCGCCTGTTCATGAAGATCGAGCGCTATGCCCGGGAGCTGGTCCATGTGGGGCAGGTGGCTATGGGCAAGACCTCACCGGACTCCATCACCCGGGAGCTGGTCTACATCCTCTACCGCAGTGGCTCGCAGCGGCCCGAAGTGGCCACCATACTCTCGGCTTACGGGCTCTCTCCCGCGGAATTCACTGAGCAGCAGCTCATGGAGCACCGTCGTCACCTGTATGGTCCGGGTGCCGATGTGCTCAAATCCCTTTCCCAGGCGGTCCTTGAAGAGCTGACTGATCTTAAGGACCGGCTTGATATTGTGGAGCGTGGTATCGATCCCGACACCACCGAACTAAGCAATATTGCCACGGCTCTGGAGCGGGTCGGTAACTCACTCCTGATTCTGGATCTCACCCAGCTCAGCACGCTGGCGCGCCAGGAAGGAGCCCGCCTTCGCGAATGGGAGGAAAAAGGCACCCTGCCCACGGAGTCCGAACTGTACTCGGTGGCCGACGCGGTGCTGAATATCGAGGAGGCGGCCCATCAGCTTGCGGCCCATGGGATCACGAACGAAACGGACCAGCTTGCCAACAAGGTGCGACGCAACGACCAGTCGGTTTACGTCCATGAAGCACTGATTGTTCTTGCTGATGAGGCTTCCCAGGCGCTGACGCTGGCGAAACAGGCTATTACGGCGTTTCTGGAGTCGGATTATGACAAGCTGCATCTGGCCAATGTGCCGGCTACCCTGCGCAGCATTGGCGGTGGCTTGAAGCTGCTGGAGGATGAAGCGGCTGCGGGTGTCATGAGCCGCGTGACAGACTGCATAGAGCAGTACCTGCTCAACACCAGTCGGCCGCCGGAAACGCGGATTCTGGAGGCGCTGGCTGATGCACTCACTTCCCTTGAATACTACATCGAGGGAATGGGACTTCAGGAAAAGCCCAACCCGGAACTGCTTCGTCTTGCAGAAACCTCACTGACTGACGTCGGACTGTGACAAGCGGAGCCATTTCATGAATCTGACGCTGGAGATGCTGGCCTGGGCTCTGATGGGCGCCGGGCTGGTCCTGTTGTTGGCGGCAATGCTTTTCTTCCGTCGCCCGACCTGGCTCAGGGACTGGCTCAAAGGGTCATTGGGCCTTCTCATTCTGGTGCTGGGGCTGGCGATTCTGATGCTTGGCTGGAATCTGAGAAGCTGGGAGGCCGTTTCGGCTGATGAGCCGGTGGAAACGGTTGCGATCTCCCGTGTGGGGGAGCAGCAGTGGCAGATCACTCTGCAGTCCGGCAATGCAGGTCCGCTCTCCCATCAGGTCATGGGCGAGCTGCTGGAGATTGATGGGCGGATTCTGGCGCTGGAGCCTCCGTTGGAGTGGCTGGGAGTGCCTGTAGTCTTCCAGCGCAAGGACCCGGTTGGCCGCTACCTGGAGCGTGGTGATACCGCCATTGCTTCTGAAGAGCCACAGTCGCAATCCATCAGTGGGCTGGATCCCTGGGCCTGGGGACACTGGCTGAAGGTGCCGGGCCTGAGAGCCGAACGGGCGGTGCCGGTGTACCTGCCTCTGGGTGATGAGGCTGTTTTTGATATATACCTCAGGGGGCATCAGCTTGAAGCCGAGCCGCTGAATGATGTGGCAGCACGCCTGATGGAGGATTGGCACTAGAGGCGGGAGCGGTGCTGCGGTGTGTACCGCAGCACGATGGGGCATCAGCCCATGTTGAAGAGTTCGCCGAGCTTGGTGGCAAGCATCATGTCTCCTTCAGCGCGCAGCTGACCAGCCATGAACGCCTGCATGCCATCGGTTTCACCACTGACGATGCCCTGAAGGGTTTCTGAGTTCATGATCAGAGTCACGGACGGGTCGTCGTGGCTTCCTTCCTTAAGCTCACAGTTACCATCCTTGATGATCAGGTGATAGTTGGCGTCATCTTCAATGTCGAACTGGAATACCAGATCAAGTCCGGCGGCGGCGTCTGCGTTGAAGCTTTTTTCGAGTTTTTCGAAAACGGATTTTACAGACATGCTTGCTTCCTTTATTGGCAGTTGTCGAGAGGCCATTGCCATGGCTCCCGCTGACTTTAGGCGGGGCATGCCGGACTGTCAAGGCCAACCGAACGCTCGTTTGAATGACGCTCAATGACGCGCGTAAGTGGGTCCGATAGAATGTGGCGGTTGTTCCGTTGGCGCGACCGAAGGCACTGAAAAGGAGAAGGCTTTGGAGATCCTGGCAGAGTACGGATTGTTTCTGGCAAAGATAGTGACGGTGGTGATCGCCGCGATGATTCTGGTATCGGTGATCGTTTCAGCCTCCCAGAGAGCCCGCCATCATGAGGATGAGGGCGAGATTCAGGTGGTGCGTATGAATGACCAGATGCGCGACACGCGGGAGGCGCTTGAGGCCGGTATGCTGGACGGAGGGCGTCGCAAGGCCTGGCTGAAGGAATTGCGCAAGCGCCAGAAGAAAGAGGACAAGGCTGCGGCAGCGCACCAGAAGCGGGGTGAGGGCAGCGATACGAAGAAACGCGTCTTCGTCCTCGACTTTCAGGGCGATATCAAGGCCAGCCAGGCCAACTCACTGCGCCGCTGCGTGAGCGCCATTCTGGCGGTTGCCGATCCGGGGCGGGATGAAGTGGTGGTGCGTCTCGAAAGTCCCGGTGGAATGGTCCATTCCTATGGCTACGCTGCGGCCCAGCTCGACCGTATACGCCAGAAAGAACTGCCGCTTACCGCCTGTGTTGACAAGGTGGCCGCCAGTGGGGGTTATATGATGGCCTGTGTGGCGGATCGCATCGTGGCCTCACCTTTTGCCATTCTGGGCTCCATTGGGGTGGTGGCACAGCTGCCGAACTTCCACCGATTTCTGAAGAAGAACGATGTGGATTTTGAAGTCCTGACCGCCGGTGAGTACAAGCGCACGCTGACTCTTTTCGGAGAGAATACGGAAAAAGGACGACAGAAATTCCGTGATGATCTGGATGACACCCACCAGCTGTTCAAGCAGTACGTCAGCGAGCATCGACCGGTGGTGGACGTGGATCGGGTTGCGACGGGAGAGATCTGGTTCGGGCGCCAGGCGCTGGACGTTCAGCTGGCCGATGAACTGAAGACGTCTGATCAGTATCTGATGGAAGCCTGTGAGAAACAGGACGTTCTGTTGGTACGTTATGACCGCAAGAAGACCCTGCCGGAGAAGCTTGGGCTGGCAGCGGCCACCGCCATGGAGTCTGCTTTTCTCAGAGGGGCCGACTGGCTTCGCACCAGCCGGTACCAGTGATGAAGTGTGAGCCGGCCTGGATCAGGCCGGCTCCGCGTCACTGCGACGCCGGAATAACGGTGTCTTCTCATCCACTGCGGCCTGGTGCACGTCACTGAAGACCTGCAGGGCGGCCTCAGCCTTGTCGATGTCCTTGTCCGGACGCAGCTCGAAGCTGTCAAAGCCACACCGCTTCATATAGAACAGCTGATCGAGCAGGACATCACCAATCGCCCTGAGCTCTCCCTCGTAGCCGAAGCGCTCCCGCAGCAGCCGGGCAATGCTGAAGCCCCGCCCATCGGTGAATTTGGGGAAATTCACGGCAATAATGGGCAGCTCACGGCAGCCACTGCCGAGCTGTTCCGGCTCGTCGTCGCTGTCAAACCACACGCCAATGTCGTCGCGGCTGGCGAGCTGTTCGCGATTGTCCAGATACCACTTGAACGGGACCAGTGCCGGGGTTTCCGGCAGCTCCAGTGACTCGCCTTCTTCGGGCATGGCAAGCGTGGTCCAGCGGTTTTCCTGGATGCCCTGAGTGGTTACAACATCATGAGGCATAGACGCGCTCCTTGAATGGTTCAATGCCGATCCGGCGATAGGTATCAATAAACTGTTCTTCCTGAGTGCGGTTCTCGACGTAGACATCGAGCACTTTGGCCACTACATCGTCCACGTCATCCCTGGCGAAAGAGGGGCCCAGGATCTTTCCAACGCTGGCATCACGCTCGGAGGAGCCGCCCAGTGAGATCTGGTACCACTCCTTCCCCTTCTTATCCACCCCGAGAATGCCAATGTGGCCCACGTGGTGATGCCCGCAGGCGTTCATGCACCCGGATATGTTCAGATCGAGCTCGCCCAGATCATGGACGTAGTCAATGTCGTCAAAACGCCGCTGGATGGATTCGGCGACCGGAATCGACTTGGCGTTGGCCAGGGCGCAGTAGTCGCCGCCCGGGCAGCAGATGATGTCCGTCAGCAGGCCCAGATTGGGGGTGGCGAATCCGAGTTTTTTCGCCTCCTGCCAGAGTTCCGCCAGCTGATCCTGACGCACGTCTGCCAGAACCACGTTCTGCTGGTGGGTGACTCGGGCCTCGCCAAAGCTGAACCGGTCCGCCAGATCGGCGATGGCTTCCAGTCGGTTGTCAGTGACATCGCCCGGCGGCATGCCCACTTCCTTGACGGTCAGGTTGACGATGGCGTAACCCGGCACCTTGTGGTTGGCAACGTTGCGCTCAAACCACTTGGCAAAGACCGGTTCCTGTTCCATCTGCTGTGTCAGGGTGCTGGGCAGATCCTCCAGTGTTTCGTAGTCCGGTGCGGTAAAGTAGCCGCTGACCCGGTCAATTTCCTCACGGGTAAGGCGGATCTGGGATTCGCGGATATGGGACCACTCCTCCTCAACCTTGGCCGCAAAGGTTTCCGGCCCAAGCGCTTTCACCAGAATCTTGATCCGTGCCTTGAACTTGTTGTCCCGGCGGCCATAGCGGTTGTAGACCCGCAGGATGGCCTCGAGATAGGTCAGCAGATCCAGTTCCGGCAGAAACTCCCGGATGACAGGGCCGACCATGGGTGTGCGGCCAAGCCCCCCACCGACATAGACGCGGTAGCCCAGTTCGCCGGCTTCGTTGCGCACCATCTCAAGGCCGATGTCGTGTACCTGGACGGCCGCGCGATCCGAGGACGGCGAGGCGTTCACCGCAATCTTGAATTTGCGCGGCAGAAAAGCGAATTCCGGGTGGAAGGTGGACCACTGGCGAATGATTTCACAGTAGGGCCGTGGGTCCACAATCTCCTCGCGGTTCACGCCAGCGTATTCATCAGTCGTCACGTTACGTACGCAGTTGCCGCTGGTCTGGTTGGCGTGCATCTCCACATCCAGCAGATCCTGGAGCAGGTCCGGGATGTCTGTGACCTGAGGCCAGTTCAGCTGCAGGTTCTGACGTGTGGTGAAGTGACCGTACCCCTTGTCGTATTTGCGGGTGATCTCTGCCAGCTGGCGCAGCTGTGTTGAACTGACCAGTCCATAGGGAATCGCAATGCGCATCATGGGTGCGAAGCGCTGGATATAGAGCCCATTCTGCAGACGCAGCGGCAGAAACTCGTGCTCTTCGAGCTCACCGGCCTGCCAGCGCTGGACCTGGTCACGGAACTGATTGACCCTGTCCTGCTGGATTCGCAGATCGTGTTCGTCGTATACGTACATAACTGGGATGCGCTCGTTTAGGTCGTCACGTTATAAAAAAGGAATTCAATCCAACTAATGCTAATGTAACAGGCTCTCTATATTCGTAAAATAGTTATTTCGGTATACCGTAATCGGTAAATCAGATAAAGAAATGTGGGACTGGAACAGCGCTCTCAGGGCGGGTATCATAACCGCATAATTGAAGGTGAGCGTTCAGTATGGTCGATGCCATACCTGTCCGGAAGATGCACAACCAGTGAGGAGAACAATCCATGGGTTACGGAAGCGATTCCAACGAAATGGAAGAGAATCATGTAATGCACGATGAGGGTGACGAGAAAGCGGACGCTTTCGCAGCCGTTGCCTTCATTCTGCTGGCTGTGGCCGCTGCCACGACATTCGTGGCAACCCTGTAAGTCTCTTCCTTCTGTTCTGTTAAAGGGCCGTGCCGGTTGTTCCGGCCGGTTCCTTTCAGCCCGCCTGATTCAGCACGATGGCGACCACCAGCGCCACGGCGACGATGAAGATCACTCCGAAGATCAGACCGCCAACAATGAATGGCAGGGGAGATGAGGACTGAAAGTCCCGCTCCTGATTCTTTCGTGAGTTCACCCCCAGAGCCGCCGCCAGCACGCTGATCACGACCTGCCAGAAGCTGGGCTTTCGTTCGTCTTCGTATTCGTGTGACTGATCCGGATGATTCTGGCTCACAACAACCTCACTCATTCATTTCCGGTGCCATTATAACGACAAAAGCCCCGGGGCGAACCCCGGGGCTTTCAAGGTCGTTCCGGTACGGTGTTACTCGTCCGGATCGTACGCCAGGTTGGACATCAGCCAGCGCTCGACTTCCTTTTTCTTCATG
>LKMJ01000188.1_pt1 | contig 40798 bp, 46 predicted proteins | sample 643391 | NCBI WGS metagenome assembly LKMJ01 (sample SAMN04112250, study PRJNA286221) | soda lake metagenome | biome: soda lake; feature: Kulunda Steppe; material: water; isolation source: sample PL-Br10 brine of Picturesque Lake | place: Russia: Kulunda steppe | collected 2010-07 | reverse complement strand
GTCGTCCGAGGACGACCCGCCGCTTTTCATCTCTTCGAGCTCCTGTTCGACCTCTTCTCGGCCTTTCTGGAACTCGCCCATAGCCTCACCCGTCGAGCGGGCGAGCTTGGGGATCTTGTTCGCGCCGAACAGCAGCACGGCGATGAGCAGGATGATGAGCAGCTCCGGCCCACCAGGGATACCGAGCTGCAGGGGGAGTAAGTCTATCATTGCTGTCTGTGGCTAGTCCAGTAGCGATTATAGGCTTTTTCCTCTCACGCGTTCGAGCGTTCCGCTTCGGACGGGGCGACGTCTTCCTCGGCAGTGGCGACGTCCTCCTCGGCCTCCGGTGCGTTCTCATCGCTCGTCTGTGGCCCGTCTCGGATCTCCTGGAGCTCCTCTTCGACCTGTTGGCGGCCTTTCTTGAACTCGCCGGTCGCAGACCCCATCGAGCGAGCCAGCTTCGGCAGCTTGCTCGCGCCGAACAGCAACACGGCGATCGCGACGATGATGAGTAGTTCCGGCCCGCCGGGGATGCCGAGTTGAAGCGTCGTTCCCTCGAACAGTAGCGCTGTCATACGTCTCGATTTGCGTGCCTGCTTGTAGGCCTTTCGCCGAGTACGTGGCCGAAACCCCCAGTTTGATGCCGGAGCCGACGAAACGCAGCTACATGGTCGATACCGGCGACGCCGCACCCGACGTCAGCGCACCGATGACGAAACCCGACGGAAACATCGAGACGTTCACGCTCGCGGACGCGCTCGAGGACGGCCCTGTCGTTCTCGCGTTCTTCCCCGGGGCGTTCACCAGCGTCTGCACCGGCGAGATGGTGACGTTCCGCGACCGGCTCGACGGGCTCACCGAAACCGGAGCGAGCCTTTACGGCGTCAGCATCGACTCACCGTTCGCCCTCGGCGAGTTCGCCGACCAAAACAACCTCAACTTCCCGTTGATAAGCGACTCGAACAAAGCGCTCATCGAATCCTATGACGTGTCGATGGACTTCGACGCTCTCGGAATACGTAACGTCGCCAAACGTGCTGTGTTCGTTATCGACGAGGACGAAACGATTACCTACGCCTGGGTCTCCGATGACCCCGGCGTCGAACCCGACTACGACGCGGTCGAAACGGCCGCGGCCGACGCGTCGGACTCCTGAGACGGGTCGACAGCGCACCGCCTGCCGGACGCTTTTTCCCGGTTCCGACCGTCGTGTGAGCTATGAGTTCGGATGACACCCGCACGGGTCGCGTGTACGACCCCGACGACACGCACGCGTTCCCGGATGAACGACTCAACGCCGTCCTCGAACGGCTCGACGCCGACCCGGAGGTAACGGCGTATCTGGAGGCACAGAACGTCAACCCGGTCACACGAAAACAGTACAACGACCACGGGACCAAACACATCGAGATCGTCCGGAACCGGGCGCTGTGTCTGTACGAACTGCTCAAACGCGGTAACGTCCCGTTCAACGGCGCGAGCGACCAGGGGCTCGAGGAGGCCGACGAGCCAGTCATCATCGCTCTCGCTGCGACACTGCACGACATCGGCCACGTCGTCCACCGCGACGATCATCCCTACTATTCGATCCCACTCGCAGCCGATCTGCTCGACCGCATTCTCGAGGAGTTCTACTCGCTCGATGCGCGTGTCCGGATGAAAGGCGAGATTCTGCACGCGATCATCTGTCATCACACCGAAGAAGAGCCACTCACGCGGGAGGCGGGTGTCGTCCGCGTCGCTGACGCACTGGATATGGAGCGCGGACGGTCGCGAGTTCCGTACGAAAAGGGTGGGCGAGGGATTAACACTGTCTCGAGCCAGGCAATCGAACGTGTTAATCTCCGGGAAAACCCTGGTGAGACGGTGCTCGTCGAGATCGAGATGACAAACGCTGCGGGCGTCTTTCAGGTCGACAACCTGCTGAAGGCAAAAGTCATCGACTCCGGGCTCGAAGACCACCTGAACATCGTTGCGATCAACTCCCGCAGTGACGGTGATCAGATCGTCGAGCGGATCGAGCTATAGGAAATCACGGACATCCGAGTACCACATATCGTGTTCGTCAGTCGCCCCGATCGCGCGGGCGATCCGGACGGCGATCGCGTGCCAGCAGAGCTGTTCGGGATCGGTCGAATCGAGATTGTACTCGGCATCCTTGCAGGTACAGCCGTCGTCCTCGACGACGTACTCGTCTTCGTAGCCGACGACGACAAAAAAGTCTCGGTACTCTTTGACGCGTTTTTCCCCGACTGCATCGAGTGCTCGCTGGCCACGATCACCGTGAACGGTGATGATACGTTCGACTGCCTCGGGGGTGAGCTCCCCGGCCTCGCGTAGCAGTCGTTCCCACTCGTCGGCCGCGTTCACGTCCAGTGGTTGTTGTGGGATCGTCAAAATGCCATCGGTCGGGGAGAGAACAGTTCTTCGGCGAGCGATCACCCTTGCAGTGTCGAGGGCTGGTTGCGCTGCGTTTTTGACGTTCCTGCAGGTATATCTGGCGTACCAATCTGCACCGATTGCCAGACGGAAACTATCCTGAACGTAAGCCTAAGAGCCACTCTGATACGCGCTGAGGTCGTAGCTCAAACTGATGTCTTTGCTCCCCTCCAGCCCCGACGGGAGACGGGCAGACGGCGAGCCACGGGTGGTCGATGTCGAGAGTGAGGAGGCCGACGAGGTGTTCGCAGCACTGTCATCTGACACTGCCCGATCGCTCCTGATCGCGTTACATGACCAGCCGGCCCCGGCTGGGGAGCTTGCCGCGCGCGTCGACACGTCGGTCCAAAACGTCCAGTATCACCTCAACAAACTCGAATCAGCAGGTGCAGTCGAGGTCGCAGAGACGACCTACTCAAAAAAAGGACGCGAGATGAGCGTCTACGCACCTGCTGACCAGTCTCTCGTCATCTTTGCTGGTGACGAACGCGAGCGCTCGCCAGTCAGGAACGCACTCACTCGGCTGGTCGGTGCTGTCTCACTCCTCGCTGTCGGTAGCGCGGTCGTACAGGCAGCGTCTGGCCAGGGGCTGTTTCCGTTCGGTGGCGACAACTCCGAACCTGAGCCTGTCGAGGAAAACGGCGCTGCAGAAAGCCAGGAGCCGATCGACGGCGACGCACCGACCGCAGACGAGACCGGGATAGCCGAGGACGACACTCTGTCGACAGCGGCAAACGAGACCGAGCACGCAGCCGACGGCGAAAACGCGACGGCAGATTCTGACACAGCCACGAATGCAACCGAGTACGGCCCGGAGCTTCCACTCGAAGAGACCCACCATGCGGCGGAAGCAGCCGCCAGTCTCCCACCTGGCCTCCTCTTTTTTGCTGGTGGGATGTTTGCACTTTGTCTCGCTGCCGGAGTGTTGCATTACCGGTAGCTCAAAGAGACATTTTAGTGTTCGTCGAGTACTTTATGCCCTGGAGCAAACGTTCGGTTGCGTCGGTCGCTTCGGCCCTCCACTTACTGCCCGAGCTCCGACGTCTGGGCGTCTCTTTCCACCCCCACGCCTGCTACCCCCACCCACCCAGCATTTTCCGGACACCGTCCGAGGTCACAGATCGTGACGCTGGAACGGTGTTCCATCGGGTGTTCTGAGACTCACCGTTACACCGTCATCGACTCGCTCGAACGTTGCGTAGGCTGCCTGATTCCCTCGTGGATCTGCGTGACTCCCGGGATTGACGAGCGTGCGATCGCCGAGGGATTCGATCACTGGCCGGTGTGAGTGACCGACGAGGACGATATCTGCTGCTTCCTGCCGTGCGAGCATCGACAACGACGTGCTGTCGTGTCGGTGGCCATGCACCAGCAACAATCGGTTTCCGTCCCACTCGACGGTTGCGTGCGCCGGGAGTCGGTCGTGCAGCTCGCGTCTGTCTCTGTTGCCACGGACAGCAACGAGTCGGTCGGCGAGTTGCTCGAACATATCAAGCGACGACGTCGTGGTAAAGTCGCCGTTGTGCGTAACGATGTCGGCTGTCTCGATCGCCGTCCGAAGCTCGGGTGTCAATGTCGGTTCGCGTCGGCTGTGTGTATCAGAGAGGGCAACGAGCATCGACCCGTTGTACGCTGGCGGGGAGAATAAGTCAACCGCCTCGAACCCGACTGCTCACAGCCGGTGGCGGAATGTACCGAGTGGGGGAAACGAGAGCGCGTCCTCGGCGTCGTCGTCCCAGACGGTCGGCGCAAGACTGTCGGCGTCCCGGATCAGCGGCGACATGAAATCCGCCGTGGACATCCTGTTGATCTCGACCCCTCTGACCAGTCGGTTGAACGAGGGGAGGACCAACAGATCTGCGCCGTCGTAGACCTCGTCGCCAGCCAGATAACAGGGTCGTCTGCGTCCTTCGATCGTGATCGTCGGATGGTCGTGGCCGATAATGTAGCGCTCTGCGCTCGTTGCCGGTTCGACGTGGCCGTGTGTAATGACCGTCTCGCCGTGTCGGAACTCCGGCTCTGTTGGGCCGTCCCAGACGACATCCAGCATTGTGTCGTGGTTACCGGGTGTGACGACGAGCCGCGCATCGGCCTCGCTTGCGGCAGTGCGAAGTCCCTGCAAGGTGTCGTCGACTGGGCCAGGGATAGTCCGAAAGGAATGAAGCAGATCGCCCGCGATGACGATCTCTGCGGGATCGACCCGCTCACAGAGTTCCTCGAACCGCTCGACCATATCGGCTCCCTCGCCGACTGGCAACTCGACGGTGGAGGCTGCGCCGCGGCCGACGTGCAGATCGGCGACGATCAGCACGTCGTCGATCACTACCGCCCGGTCGTGAAAGCTGACTCCCGAGAGGACGTCCATACGCCGGTTTGGCGGGCGACCGGCAAAGGCGTAGTGCCTCTCTGGGATGCGTGCGTGTACGGACGGCCCCGACAGGGCTCAGCAGGACAGCGAAACCGAGGCTGTTTCAACCTGCAGTCCAGTACAGCCCTGGATTTGTGTTATAACAGCTGTAGTGCCACGACGTGAACACTCACGAACCCGAGCAACAGAAAAAGCGGTGCTCTCGGGGTTCGCTGGAAGAGCACGGAGTAATCTCCCGACGGCGAGCCAGTGTACACTGTCGCAGCCGCGTCGATGGCGACGTAGCCCACCGTCGACAGCAGCGACAGGAGGAGGATCGCAACCGCGAGGTCGACAGAGACACTGAGACCAACGACCACTGCGACGGGAACCACGACAGCAGCCTGGACGAGTTCGCCCGCTGCGACGTACCGTTCGACCTCCTCGCCGTCGGGATCGTACTGCTCATAGACCCGACGATACCGTTCGAGTTCCTGCGGTGACACCCACGCGTTGCCGTCCCGAAGGGCAACGTACTGTGGCAGGTACGGCTCGACGATTCTGATCGAGTCCGCAGGGATACCGACGATCGTTCGGCCAGCGTAGTAGTGGCCGAGTTCGTGGATGTAAATAATCCCCCACAGCAACAGGAACATGCCTGCGAAGACGACAAGCGACTCGAGCATGCTGGTGATCCTCACCACACCATCAAAAATGCCACGTCACATGCTCTGATTTCACGTCACACGCTCTGCGTCGGCAAACAGCCCATCGAACACCTTCTTTTCGGCCTTCCGGAGGTGTTGAGAGAACGTGTTGGGTGCGATTGCGAGCGACTCAGAGAGACTCGCTGCCGTTGTCCGGCGTGGCCACTCGTAGTAACCGGCGTGATACGCCGCGCGAAGTGTTGCACTCTGGCGGTCGGTCAGTTCGTCGTCGAGAACTCCCAACGTCGTTGCTGGCTGGGTGTCTGTCCTGTCGATCTGGCGGCGTGCAACCATCTCCGCGGTGGGATACACGTCGAGTACTCTGTCGATGAACTGATCGGTGTCGGTACTCGGTGAGAGCTGAATTGTCAGCTGGTAGTTGCCGTCTTCGATAAACGCCTCCGCGATGGAGCCACCGAGCGATGCAAGCTCTGACAGCACCGGTGGATCAGTGAGCATTACCTCGAATCTGTGGTGGTCGCTCCCGGCTGTCACCGACAGCGCTGTCCAGTACGGCCGCGCACGAGCCATCGCTTCGATACTCTCCCGTGCATCCGGTGTCACCGTTCCATACAGCAGATACCGCTCCTCACCCACCGGGACAATTTCGTCGAACGCGATCGCCCCTGTTGTCGGAGCCTGGAGGTCAAGTTCGTCGAATATGTTCGAAATGTGAAACTCCAGTTCGACGAGTTCGTCGCTCATCAGCGCCCGCTTGCGTTCGCTTGCCGCGATGGCGTGACCGATGATTTCGCCAAGCTGGCTCACGACCGAGCGTTCGCGAGTGCCGAAGGCGTACAGTCGCTCACTGTACATGTTCAAGACGGCATACACTGCGTCCCCGTGTGTAATCGGAATCGCAGCCGAGGAGCGAACGCCGCGTTTGTCGGCTGTCTCGCGCCACGGCTCGTAGCCTGACTCGCGCTGGATATTGCGGACGAACTGCGCCTCGCCAGTACGAAAGGCCTTCCCTGTTGGTCCCTCGCTGCGTTCGTCGTCGGGATCCACAGCGACCTCGATCTCGTCGAGATAGTCGCCGGTGTTCGCATGCGCCGTCGGGACAACACGCTGGGTTCCAGTCGCCACCTCACCGATCCAGCTGAACAGATACGAGTCAGACTCCGACAGGCACTCACAGACTGTCTGTTCGATCTCCTCGCGTGTCGACTGCTCGATTGCCACGCCAGTTGTCCGCTGGACAGCCTCGTTGATGCTGACCAGGGCGGCAAGTTCCTCGCGCTGGCGGCGGAGCTCTCGTTCGCTCGTCGTCCTGTTGATTGCCGTTGCCAGAATGTTTGCGATCGACTGGACGAAGTTGACATCGCGGTCTGTGAACTGCCTAACTGCGGTGTCGTGTGTCCCGAGAATCCCCCACGGGTTGTCGATCGACCCAATGATCACGCTGATGCCGCTTTGGACGTCGTGACTCGTGAGCAGCTCGGGACCACTGAACCGCGATTCCCTCTCCAGGTTCTCGACGACGACGGGCTGTTCGGTGCCGAGTGTGTAGGCCGCCTGGGAATCGTCCTCGACCGACGATACTGTTGCAGCGCCGGTGATTCCCTCCTGCCAGCCAACGCCCTGCCGGAGCAACAGTTCCTCGTCTTCGGGCGAGAGATCGAGCACCTTGCAGTAGTCGGTCTCGAGTGTTTCTGCGACCAGTTCGGCCGCGCTTGTCATGACTGCGTCGAGATCTGACTCTTCGAGTGCGTACTGTCCAAGCTCTGCGATTCTCTCCTGTGCCTGGATCTGTCGTTCGAGCGCTCGCTCGCGCTTTTTTTGCTCTGTCATATCCCTGATGACACCAACCCGTTGTGTTCCGTCTGGCCTCGGTAACAGCCCGATCGTGGTCTCGGCGTCGAACGATCCACCTGCACCGTCCGGGAGTGTTACTTCGACTGTCCGTAACTCTCGCTCACTCTGTAGCTGTTGTTGGATCTCAGCACCCACTTCGGCGAGTTCGTCACCAACGATGTCGGAGATATGCGAGCCGATGAGTGCCGTTGTGGTGGTTCCAAGCATCGACGCGAGTTCGCTATTTGCGAAGGTGAACACCCCGTCTTCGGTGGCGGTATAGATTCCGTCGTCGACTGTCTCGATGAGTTGCTCGTACCGTTCGAGTTCAGCTTCTCGCTCTTTCTGTTCGGTCACATCACGGAAGTACACCGACAGCCCCGTCTCGGAGGGATACACTGTTGCCGCCACCCAGAATCCCAGTGGCTCGTAGTAGCCCTCGAAGCTGGTCACTTCCTGATCGCAACGAGCAGTGTGGAAGGCGTCCCAGGCGTCCGTCTCGGTCGCCTCGGGAAAGATCTCCCAGACCGTCTTTCCGAGCAACGTCTCCGCTGGCTGTTCTAACAGCTGTTTGGCCTCGTGGTTGAGATACGTAAACCGGAACTCGTCGTCCACCGCGTAGACGGCGTCGTTGATCCGCGAAAAAATGTCGTCGAGTTCCTCGCTGATCTCTGCGTGCTGGCGTTTGAGCTGTTTTTCCCTGGCTTTCCGGGAGCTCACATCCCGACCGACACCCGTCAGCCCCACGACGTTCCCATCTCCACCGGTGATCGGCGAGCCGGTCACCTCGTATGGGATGACGTCCCCTGATTTCGTTTCGAACAGGAGTTCGGTCGCGAGACTCTCACGGTCCCGGATGACGCGCTCGAAGGCGTCCAGAAGTCCTCCTTTTGCCTCCTCGGGGACGAAGTCCGTGAGTTCGAGTGCTGCAAGCTCGGTTTCGCTGTAGCCAAAGACCTCCGTTACTCGCTCGTTGTACCGGATCAGCTTCCCACCCGTATCGAACGCGTAGATAATATCTCGCTGTGAATCGAAGATGCTCTTGAGCATACTCTCATCGAGACTGCCAGCTATCGATGTCTCCGCTGGCAGGCGTTCGTCACCGCTGGATCTCCCTTTCTCCTCGCTCTTGTTGCTGGATCCTCCTGTCTCCTCGCTCTTGTTGTTGGATCTCCGCGTTTCGTCGTTGCTCGGCCGCCACCACACACGGGCGTTCGCGCCGACTTTCTTCGTTTCGAGCCGGTCCTGTGTCGCGAGTCGATCCAGTCTGTCGTATGTGCTCCGTCGGCCGAGACCGAGTTCCTCAGCCACCTCTGTCGTCGTCCACGGCCGCAACTCCCCGTCGAACACTGCAAGCGTCTCCCGAAGGCTGTTCGTCAGTGGCTGGCCCTCCATCTACTGATCTCCATCGCCGGAGAAAAATACGATCACTGATTCTGTGGTCTATCCTGACTGAGAACGTAACTACGCTGCTCGCAGGCGTTTGTAGGTGTGATCTACTGATGACTGTGTTTCGATAACCTCGATATAACGCAGTTCGGGTGCGACGGGCGGGCGCGCTCGATTTGTGACGGTGTGTCGGTCGTCTTGTTTTTTCGCGCACTCTTCTGATCAGTCAATATATACACTTATTTATGACTGGTTACTTGCTTCGGCTATGAGTAATCGCGCCGAACAGTGTGACGACAGCATGGGTGGGGGGCAGACGGTACGGCAAACACACGACTGGGGCGGTCCCGATCCAGTTGTTGTCCCGATTACTGACGCTGTCGAGACACTGACCGACAGGGCGGCAACCGACCTCGAGCCGCTGTATGATGTTGTCGATCCGAAGGCGATCGAGCAGCTTCTGTCTCGTGGGGATGCAGACTGCCAGCTCACGTTTTCGTATGCAGGCTGTGCAGTCACAGTCGACGGCACTGGCGACATTGTAGTCACCCATCAGCACTGACTCCGTCGATGGAGTCGATTTTGGGGTTGGCATCTCTCTGTTTCTGCTGGCAAGCCGTAGCTATTGCTCGGTAAATATTAGTAACAGTGATTAGATTGTCGTAGACCGACACAACACAGTTCTAGCATCTGCTTAGGTGTTTGTCACCGCTTTCGTAAGATAGGTCGTTCCACACACCGGCCAACAACTACCATGTCCCATTTTGCAACCAAAACAGTGACCGACGACTGGACACTCACAGAAACCGAATATCACACCCTCCTTGCCGACAGTCGCCGCAGGCTCATTCTCGGTCTGCTCGCCGACGGGCACGAGTGGCTCGAACTCGACGAACTGGCGGCGGCGATCGCAGAACACGAAGGTGGCGGCCAGCCGGTCAGACAGATCAAAGCACAGCTTCACCACCACCACCTTCCAAAAATGGCTGACATTGGTGTGCTTACCTACGAGCACGCCGAGGGACGTATCGAGTCAGCCGAACTACTCGCCACGATGGACCTCCCTACCAGGCTCTCTCCCTAGAGGACGCCACCGAAACGATGGCGGTCAGGCGTTCCAGACAGCGCTGGACATGAACAGTTATGCTCCCGGGGGCGCGCTGATAGAGTATGACCTCATTTTCACACCGTGTCGAACAGGTATCGATCAGTGGCATCCGCGAGGTGTTCGAGGCTGCTGGCGAGGACGCGATCAACCTCGGCATCGGCCAGCCGGATTTCCCGACGCCGGAGCACGCCCGCGAGGCTGCTGTCGAGGCGATCCGTGCCGGTGACGGTGATGCCTACACCTCCAACAAGGGAACTGAGAGCCTCCGCGAAGCGATCGCGGCCAAACACGCCCGCGACAACGATCTTACTATCGATCCCGAGGATATCATCGCGACCGCCGGCGGGAGCGAAGCGTTACATATCGCACTCGAAGCCCACGTCGATCCTGGCGAGGAAGTGATCTTCCCCGACCCCGGCTTCGTCTCCTACGAGGCACTGACTCACATCGCAGGTGGCGATCCGAAACCAGTCCCGCTCCGGGAGGATCTCACGCTCGCTCCTGAGACAGTCAGGGAAGCGATCACCGACGACACCGCTGTTTTTGTTGTCAACAGCCCCGCGAACCCGACTGGTGCTGTCCAGTCACCGGAGGATATGCGCGAGTTCGCTCGCATTGCCGAGGACGAAGACGTACTCTGTGTCTCCGATGAGGTGTACGAACACCAGGTCTTCGACGGGGAACACCGTTCGCCGGCCGAATTCACGAGCAGCGACAACGTCGCAATCGTCAACGCCTGCTCGAAAGCGTACTCGATGACGGGGTGGCGACTCGGTTGGATCACGTCCTCGACGGATCGAATCGAACGGATGTTGCGCGTTCACCAGTACGGGCAGGCCTGTGCGAGCGCACCGGCACAGTACGCCGCAGAAGCCGCCCTCTCCGGCCCACAGGATGTCGTCGGGGAGATGCGCACGGCGTTCGAACAGCGCCGAGATGTCCTTTTAGACGGATTCGAGGAGATGGGGCTCGACTGTCCACGCCCCTCCGGTGCCTTTTACGCGATGCCGAAAGTGCCCGAGGGCTGGGTTGATGAGGTGCTCGACCGCGGCGTTGTCGTCGTGCCTGGCGAGGCGTTTGGCGAACGCGGCGCTGGCTACGCCCGGATCTCGTATGCGACCGATATCGAGACGATTGAAGAGGCGATCGATATTATGAAGGCCGCGACCGACGCTGTTCGGTGACTCGGCGATATCCTGGGGTGATGACAGTCACACCAGTGCGGGATCAGTGCTGCTGTCACCAGCTACTTCGATATCCAGGTGGACCCGGCTGTATGGGATAACGGGCCGTTTCGACCGTCCGTCAGTATCGAAGTAGACGATGTGATGATCGGCGAGCACCTGGATGTCGCTGTGGACATCTGGGTAGTTTCGATCAAGTCGGTCAGCAAGGTCGCTGATACTTTCGGGTGTGTCGGTCATGATTGCTCGCATGATCTCCACCCGCCGATCAGTCAGTAGTTGGCGCACATCGGCGATACGCGCGAACGACCGGACAGCCTCATCCGCGACATCATCAGTGGCCAACTGGTCTCGTGCCTGATCGAACACATCGCCAGCAGACGCGACGGTTATCCGGAGTGTCTCTGGGTAAGTTGCCGCACCGTTCGTATCCAGTTCGTGGGTGTTGGGGTTATCGCTCATACTCTCTCACCTCGGTCTCAACGTCGGCGAGATGGCTGCTGAAATCATCGAACGCGAGTTCTGTCACCTGTTCTTCGCCAGCAACCCACTCGTGGCGGTGGTGGTAGCCTGCACCGTGTGAGGGTATCTGGGAATTGTCGTACCGAAGCAGACTGTCTCCAGTCTCCGGATCGTAATACTGAAATCGGTAGCTCACACCGCCGGGATAGTCGGCACTTTCGACGGCAAAGAGCCGTACTCGGGTTCCGTCCCGAAGGGTGTGCTCGGTGTCCACTAATACATCGCCATCCGCCATCTCTACTATCGGATAGAAGCCAATAAAACCTAAATGTATCGGCTTATAGGCTATATTCCTATATTAATTGGGGGCACAGTTTACCGATCTTGTTACCAACCTCGGCAGGATCGACAGACAAATACAGGCTGCAGCTAAGTAGGGGTCATGGACCAACTGGCACCACAGCACGTCCCGGTTTATGAGACCAGTGGGCGGCGCCGTCGTATCTGGGAGGAGTGTGCCCAGCGCGGTCAGCCAGTCGTTGCGATCCGTGACGCACGCCGAGGGTACATCGTTCGCTACGACATCCAGCATCTCGATGCCGAACTCCGGCCAGAAGCCCTCAGAGCGCTCCGCGAACAGACCAGAGCACTCCGTTCGTACCCGACCGGTACCGATCCGATCTCGCAATCGGAGGGTGTCGGTGGCGAGGCAGGTGCTGTTTCGGGAGATCTCCACACTGACAGCGAGGCAGACGCCCGCGAGCTTGCCTCCCGTCTTTCCGGATTCGTCTTCGACCAGAGCAACTGGACTGATCAGCAGTAGATTTCTATGACTGAAACAGATGCCAACCAGGAGACAGTCAGCGAACAGCTTCAGGCGACTGGCCACGAGAACGTCACCGCCGAACACGGAAGCACCTTCGAGATCACCAGCGACGACTACCTCACACCCGCCGGTGACTGTATCCTGGCCGTCGAGGCCGACCACGTCCCCTCGGCGTTCTCCGAGGAGTTCGTCACCGCCTGTCAGCAACAGGCCGCCCGAATCACCATCACGCTTGAGGCCGGTGGACAGCAAGACACCATTCAAGCGCTTGGCTCTCCCGAACTGACCTTCGAGAGCGACCGAAGCGCCGTCGTCCGAACCAGCAACTACATCGACGACCGAACGGTAGCGATCGCAGCGAGCAAATCAGCCGGTGACATCGACCGACAACTCGTCGAGGCGCTCGCACACGGCAAAGCGCTGACTGTGACGCTTACTGTCGATCCCTCCCCCGACCATTCGATCTTCTGACCGCTGGCTGTCCACCACCTCTTTTTTAGGCCGTCACGCTGTCGGGGGGAGTGCTGTTTCCAGCCCAGCGACAATACGTTTCATTTTTATCAGCTCTGGCAGTATACCCGACAGATGTTGTTCGATTCCGGGATCGTCGAGACGATCTCTACTGCCCTCCCCGTCTGGCTTGCCGTGCTCATCCTGTTTCTCTCCTATCTGGGGAGCGTCTACGTGATCGCACCGAGTGTCCTCGCGGGCTATCTGTTCGGGAACCGAAAGCGGACGGCGACCTGGCTCGGGATCATCATTACGGCGTATGCGCTGTTCGTCGCGGTCAAACCGCTGACTGCCATTCCACGGCCGACCGCCGAACCACCGCTGTCGCCCCAGCAGTTGCCGTCGTTGCTCGTGCCGGTGTACAATCTTGGAGTGGACTTCGACACCGGTAGCTTCCCGAGCGGACACGTCCTCGCGACGACCGTGTTCTGGGGGCTGATCACGCTCGATCTCGACGTAAGTACATTTCGGCGACGACTGCTCGCAGGTATTACTGTCGTCACGATTGTCGCATTCTCCCGCGTCGCACTCGCAGTTCACTACCTTGGCGACGTGATCGGCGGCTTCCTGCTCGGGATTGCTGTTCTCGCCGTCGGTGTGTTCGTTCGCACTCGTGCAACGAATCCTGTAGCGGCTGTTCTCGCGCTGGCTGTCATCCCAGCGCTTGCCGGTATTGCACTCGGGAGAGTGATCGACGGTAGCGTGTTGTTGCTCGCAATCGGTGCCGTCTACCTGGCAGATAGCCAGATCGACGAGGAGTGGCGACCGGCGCTGTCGCTCCCGCACCGAAAATAACTCATCTCGTTGGGTCGCGGGCTGTCGGCTCGAACAGCGATGTGACGAGCTTCCGTTCTGCTCCCCTGAGCCGCTGTGAGACGGCCGAATCAGTGATACCCAACTCCTCGGCAAGATCGCTGAGCGTTGCGCCCCGTGGACGCTCGTAGTAGCCAAATGCCAGGGCCGTCTCGATCGCTTCGGCCTGCTTTGCTGTAATCTTCGTCACGTCGGCGGCGACTGCTCTGTGTTCGCTCTTGCCGTTGAGCAACCAGTCGACGGAGAGCTCGGGCACCCGCCGCTTGAGTTGTTCGGTGACCGCTTCGAGGCCGGTTCCGTTCGGGGCGACAACTCGGACGGTAAGTACGCCGTCGTGGATCGTCTGTGGCGTCGCGAGACAGTCCGCCCTGGCGAACACCGGCGAGACACAGTGTGGCGTGGTGTCGGTGACGACGTACTCCGTCGTGTCGCCACGGGCAACCAGTGTGTGACAGGTCGAACTGGCAGACGGCTCCTCTCTGGTGGGTGGCGTTAGCTGGTGAGCGACCACCTCGGCGACGCCCTCGCTTCCGACCACACCGAAATGTCCATCCGGCTCTACCTCAATCGTGAGGCGAGCACGGACGAGGTCGGTGCGTCGCAACGCCGGATCGTCTCCCGAGGTGCTTGTTGGTGCCATCTCGTCTCAACAGTGGTTCTGGAGACACGACTCTCCGGCGACGGTTGCCGTTTCCTGGGAGCGTCCCATACACTTATCGGGGGCGGACAGACGCCGCGACTGCAGACTACCCATCTCTGGTTTTGATGTCGGCGGAGAGTCCCTGTGCCATTTCGATCTCCGTCGAGTTGTTTACCGTCCACGCCGTGCGGTCGGTGACCGCTTCGATCACCTCGCGCGCGGATGGATAGCCGTTGCCGGACTTTTTGACACCGCCGAAGGGAAGCTGGACCTCCGCACCGATACAGGGCAGATTGGCGTAGGCGAGGCCGACTTCGGCGTGATCGCGGTAGTAGGTAAGCTGGCGGTACTCCTCGGAGATGATCGCGCCCGCGAGCCCATAGTCAGCATCGTTGTGGAGCTCGACAGCGCGCTCGATTCCGCCATCGTATTCGAGCAATGCAACGTGGGGGCCGAACACCTCCTCGCTGGTACAGCGCAGCTGTTCGTCGGGATCGGCTTCGTAGACGAAGGGGCCGACCCAGTGGCCATCCTCGTGACCGTCGGGGATCTCCGCCTCGTCGAGTTCCGTCCGGTCGACCAGCACTTCGACGCCTTCGCTCCGTGCGAGTTCGTTGTAGCTGGTGACTTTCTCGACGTGGTCGGCCTCGATCAGCGGCCCCATGAACGTCTCCGGGTCGAGTGGGTCACCAACGGCAATGCGCTCGGCGATCTCGACAAAACGCTCCCTGAACTGCTCGTAGATGTCGGTGTGGACGATGAGCCGTTCGCTTGAGACACAGCGCTGGCCGGTCGTCTTGAACGAACTCATCACCGCGGACGGGACGGCGATATCCAGATCTGCCTCCTCGGTGATAACGACTGCATTTTTCCCACCCATCTCGCAGGCTGCACGTTTCCCTGGTTGATCTGCGGCCTTTGTGGCGACCTCGTGGCCGACTTCGGCCGAGCCGGTGAAAAGAACCGTATCGACGCGGTCGTCGTCCACGATCGCTGCACCCGTCTCGCCATAGCCCTGGACGAGATTGAACACGCCGTCGGGAATGCCGGCATCGACCATCATCTCGGCGATGATCTGTCCACACCAGGGTGTCTGTTCTGCGGGTTTCCAGACGACGGTGTTGCCCTCGACGAGCGCGACGGCCATCTGCCAGAAGGGAATCGCGACCGGGAAGTTCCAGGGCGTGATACAGCCCACCACGCCCCGGGGTTTCCGGCGCATGTAGGCGTCCTTGCTCGCGACCTCGCTTGGCACGACATCTCCCTTTGGGTGACGGGCGTCGCCTGCGGCCCACTCGACCATATGCCAGGCTTCGGTCACATCCGCCTTCCCCTCCGAGATCTCTTTGCCACACTCTCTGGTGACGATCTCGCCGAGTTCCTCGTGGCGATCCCGGAGTTCGTGATACACGTCCCAGAGATACTCCGCGCGGTCGATCCGTGACAGTGATCGCCACTCCTCGAAGGCCTCTTCGGCAGCCGCGACTGCCCGTTTTGCGTCTGCTGGAGTCCCGCGGTGGAACTCCCCGACCTGCTCGCCGGTCGCGGGGTTGATACTCGTGAACGTCTCGGTCCCCTCGCCGTCTGTCCACTCCCCACCGATGTACTGCTGGTACGGTTCCGCCATGTGTGATTATTTGTCACGCGGCATCAAAAATGCTCCCAACGGTCCGACGCTGCCAGTTTCAGAGACTAATTCTTCCTGACATTCCTCGGTCGGTTCGGATAGACCGTCGTCGTCTGAAAGCAGGCAAATATGGATTTCTGCAGTATGCTTCTTATCGGAGTGGAAGATGCGATACACGGCACGGCATTTTGTTCTCACTCCGAGTGGTCGTTCTTTTCGACTTCCGTGATGATTACGTCCCAGTCGGGGTGTTCGGCCCCATTCCGGCATTCGAATCCGCCTTCCACATCGATTCCACTCTCGTAGGCTCTCCGAAGGAGTGCTTTCAGCTCCGCGTTCAGCTCCTCCTTCGACGTGACCGAATCCTTCTCTGCGGTCATCTCCCCACACCTCCGTCGTCTGTCTCCGATCCCCGACTGTCAGCAACTGTCCCGACGCCAATCCTGTATACCGTTGTGTCCATGTTACCTGGTTCTAGCCGTCTGCGTCGGTTCAGTGGGGGCACTGATTATACAGAGGGTTTAAATAAGATTCTACTCACACTGAACTACTCAGGGCTGCGCCAATGAGGCGTCGATGCCCGCGTCGAAGGCGTGACGATAGTGATTGTTGGGTGATGCCGAGCTCCGCAGCGATTTCTTCGAGCGATGTCTCTCGTGGGGTGTCGAAGTAGCCTCGCTCGTAGGCCAACACCAGCGCCTCGCGCTGGGTCTCGGTCAACTCGTAGCCCTCCCCCTGGATCGGAAGCATCGCGTGGACGGCGGTGATCGCGATCGGAATATCGCTTTCCTGGCAGTACTCTCGAAAGTCGGCGATTGTCTCTCGGTTCTCGCCGCGCACCTCAAAACGCCACTCGTCTTTCGTTCCGATTCCAGCAAGCACGACGACGTTGGCCTTGGCAAGCGCACTCAGAATGCCAAAGTACGCTTCGTCCCACTCGGCACGCATGAGATACTCGTCTCCGATGCTATCGACCAGTTGGATACTGCTCACGCCAGGGTGTTGTTCAAAGGCAGCTTCGACATCTTCCGTTTCCGCACCCCTCACCCAGAAGTACGGAATAATCATCGTCTCGTGTGGAATCAGCCGCTCCAGTTCGACTGTCACCCCTGGCAAGCTCTCGAATACACTCCCCAGCGGAAACTCCCCTGACGGACTCGTAAACTCCATCACAGTCGCCATGTCGAAGCTACGTCCGGCAGACGAATAACCAGCATGCGTGGTATACCATGGTTTCAAAACGAGATACCGCATCTGTGTGGCCGGTATCATTTCACGTTGAGACACTGCATCCGTGTGGCCGGTATCGTGTGCCCGTCGACCAGGGTCGACACCGCATACTCGGCAGACCATGGTACACCATGTCATCTCCTTTTGTACGACCGGGCAATCTAGTCTGACAAGCGAGTATGAGTGTGATCACGGAGGTTCGTATCCCGTCTGATGATTTTGAACTGGGGCAAATTCTCAGTCTGGAGCAAGCCTCAGCAGTCGAACTCGAAACGCTCGTCCCGAGTGGAGGCGCTACTGTGCCGCTTTTTTGGGTTTACGAACCGGTCGAAAACGGTTTTCTCGATACCGTCGAACGCTATCCAACGGTCAACAGCGTCACCGAGATGGACGTCTTCGACGACCGGACGCTGTTTCGACTCGACTGGGATGCAAGCCAGGACCACCTGTTTCAGTGTATCCTGGAATACGACGGGCAAATACTGAGTGCGATTGGCTCACCGGAAGGCTGGAATTTCGAGATTCGATTCTCTGACCGTGAGGCGTTGAGTCAGTGCCAGGACTGTTGTGAGGACGCACACATCTCGGTAAAAGTAACCCGGATATACAATCCAACGGACCCCGAGGCTGGTCCGTGGTACGGCCTGAGTGAGCCCCAACGAGAAGCCCTGACGCTTGCCGTTCGGATGGGGTACTACGACATTCCACGCGGCTGTACGACCGCGGAGCTAGCTGCCGAACTCGGGATCTCCGATCAGGCAGTGACGGAGCGACTGCGTCGTGCCATCGGTGAGTTCGGACGCCACGCACTGCTCACTCCCGAGCCAGTGGCCAACGGCAACTAACTGTGTGCATGATGCACCATGGGACAGAACCAGGCAGTTCGGACGATGCCATATAGGTATGGAAAAACGTCGAGATCTGGGGACATCCGATTTCCAGTCAATCAGTGAGGGCACCGGTTTCTCGGGTCGAGAAAGACCGCTCTCTCCCGATGCGGTCCTATCAACTGTCGAGAACGAGTACCGTCGCGCCATTCTTGACGTACTGACTGACGCTTCCGGGAACACACTGGCATACGATCTGCTCGTCGACCGCGTCGCAGATCGGGTTCGAGACGAAGACGCTGATCGGTCCGCAGCCGACCACCGACGACGCGTTGGGATCGCAGTACACCATACCCACCTGCCAAAACTGGCTGCGGCTCAAATCATCAACTACGAGATGCAGACGGGACAGGTACAGTTCGTTGGCGGTGAACTGGACGAGCAGATCCGTCGGTTGCTCGAACCGTACACCGTCCACGAGGGGAGCGACTGATTGAGAGGGAGACAGATGGGGACAGATGTAACCGTCGAGGAGGCAGTCGAACTCCTCCAGCAACTCGGCTTGAAAGAGTACGAGGCTCGCTGTTTCGTCGGGTTGACCCGTCTCGATACAGGGACTGCAAAGACACTCAGCGACCTGACGGAGGTCCCCCGGACGCGGGTGTACGATGCGATACGCGTCCTCGAAGCTCAGGGGCTGGTTGAAATCCAGCATTCGAGTCCACAGCAGTTTCGCGCGGTTTCGCTGGATGAGGCGACCGACACGCTCCGCGATCAGTACGAGGACCGTGTCGACCGACTGCGTGATACCCTCGATACAGTCGAACGCGTCGATGGAGGCGAGTCCCCCGTCCCGGAAGTGTGGGCGCTGACCGGACAGGATGCGATCGAAAACCGGACAGAGCACCTCATCGAGACCGCGACCGACGAGGTCGTGCTCGTCATTGGTGATCGATCGCTGTTGACCGACGATCTCATTCGTATGCTCACCGATGTCGCCAACGGTGTCGAGTTACTTATCGGTGCGTCAACCCCGTCACTGAAAGCTGAGATTCACGCAGCTGTGCCGGATGCAACGACGTTCGTCTCGGGCCTAGAATGGTTGCACGGCGAGAACGCTGCCGAAGATGACACAGCGATCGGTCGGCTCCTCCTGGTTGACCGATCAGCGATCCTGGTGAGTTCGATCATGCCTGATTCGAAAGAAGAGCAGGCGATCTTCGGTGGCGGATTCGAGAACGGACTCGTCGTGATTGCCCGCCGTCTCATGGCACAGGGGCTCGTCCCCGTCCGTGACCCAACTCCCTGACCCTCTGCGGTGGCCGTGATACACTGCTCTCTCCAGTCTGTGGCGCAACTACCGCCCGACAATCGCGCGCGCAGCGAACCGGATATTCGATCTGCTCTCGCGGAGTCGGCGGTAAAAATACGAGAGCCAGCGCGTGCCGTAGGGGACGTACTGGTAGACCTCTGTGTCGGTCGTCTCGACCAGTTCGTACTGTGCGCTCTCGCGCACGCCCATCAGCATCTGAATCTCGTACGGTGTGCCGTACTCCTCGTGGAGCGATCTTGCGTGGTCGATGACGACCGGATCGTGACTCCCGACGGCGATTCCGTCGTCGAACGTCTCGAACATATATTCGAGCTGATCACAGTAGATCTCGGTCACTTTTTTTCGATCAGTGAACGCGATCTCGGCGGGTTCGTCGTAGGCCCCCTTCACGAGTCGGACTTTGCCAGGCAGGTCAGCAAGCCGCTGGAGATCTTCGCCAGTCCGAACGAGATTCGACTGCAGGCAGACGCCAACGTTGCCGTCGGTGCGACGGCTCTGTTTCTCGAAGGCAGACAGCGTGGCGTCGGTCGTCGTGTGGTCTTCCATATCCAGCCAGAGGAAACAATCTGTCTCGTCGACGAGTCGCTCGACGTTGTTTTTGAACAGCTGGGCGTTCATATCCAGCCCGAGTTGGCTCGGTTTCACCGAGAGACAGGTTTTGAGATTCCGATCGGCAGCCGCCCCGGCAAGCGCGATATACTCCTCGACATCCGCCGCAGCGTCGTCGTAGCTCGTATAGTGTTCGCCGAGAAGATTCACGATGCCCCCCACGCCCCGACGGTTGAGCGCCTCGACGTGGTCGAGTACCGAGTCGACGCTCTTGCCGGCGACAAAGTTGCTCGCGATAGGCGGAATCATACCTCCTGTTTGGGCGCCCTGGTTAGTATAAGCTACCCGTCAGTGGATGAGATGCTACCCATCATCGAGTGGCTCAACGAACAGTCGGGCAAGTTCGGTGCCACTCGCTATCGGCGTCCCAATCGTCGGGACAGAGAGACGCTCGGCCCACTGCTCGTAGCGCTCGCGATCCGGAAACGCCTTGACGTACGGACAGGTCGTCCCGTAGGCCGTTTCGAGCGACACACGCTCTGCGCTGCTTGCGTCGATTCCAAGCGACATGACTGCCGTGCCAGGTGAGACGGAAATCTCACCCCCAGCACTGACAGCTCCCTCGATGATATCTCCGCCGGGACTCTCGGTGTGGAGTTTGACCGTCGAGTCGGTGAGCACTGCCAGCAAGATGACATCGTAAAAACACTGGAAGTACTGTCGCTGTCCGTCGACTGTTGTCCAGTGGGCGGTTTCCTCCTCCGCATGGCAGAGGTCCGTCGTCTCGACACGCTGCTGGTCGATCTTCGCTCGGAACCGACGGACGTACTCACTGATCGTCTCGACGGACCCCGCACCAAGAAACCGACCGAGTTCGTGTTGGATCGCAGCCGGGAGCTTTGCCCCGGAAATCGAACCCTGATCGAGCCAGTAGCCACCTGGGGACTGGTCCCGCCCCACGTTCGATTCGCTCGACACTGATTGTTCGTCGGTACACTGGTTGCATCCGCATTCGTTGGTAGGCATACGCCTACACTTTACTTTCGAAAGTGCTTATACTGTCAACTCCGAAGTGTAGAAGCAACTTCGGTGAACGAAAGCAATGGACAAATCGACCGTACAGTGTTACTGCCAGCTTGGGGAGATCATCGACCTGCTGAGTCGACGACACGCGATGCAGTTGATCTGTGTGCTCGGCGCAATCGGTCCTGCGCGGTACGGCGAGATCGAGGAGGTGTTCGGTGACGTGAGCAGTTCGACGCTGTCGGCACGACTAAACGATCTGACGATGGCTGGCTATCTCGACCGGCAGTACTACGCAGAGGTACCGCCGCGTGTCGAGTACGATCTCACCGCCGAGGGCGAGGAGCTCTGTCGCCGGCTCCAGCCACTGCTAGAGTGGGCACATACGCACGACTCGCCAGAGTGAGTTCACTGACCTACCACTCTGTGTGTGCCCAGTAGCGGTGTCCCCAGCCAGCGATGATGACACCCAGCCCGAACCCAGTGCCGTGAGCGTAGACGTTCGTGAACGTCCGATCAGTGACCACATCTGCTGGAAACATCGCCCCGACGATGAAGAAAATACAGCCAACGAGCACCGCGACGACAACCGTGCTGCCCGCCGCAACACGGATGTCGAACGAGTCTGCACGATAGCGCTGCCAGCCGTTCCAGCCGATGCCGACAAACAGAGCGACCAGCGCCACAACGGCGAGTTCGGTCGGAATCGGCCGGACGTACATCGCAAGCAGTTCGGCCACCACGACACCGAAGACAAGAAGGCTGACGTAGATGGTCGTCAGTCGGCTGTAGAGAGCGCGCACGAATGCGAGCGTCGCGACACAGAGAAAGCCAATAAACGCCGAGGCGATGTCGGAAAAGCCACGGGTCGGCACGTTCGGCAGCAGGTCAACGTAGACGTTCATATTCGCCCAGGCGGTGAGAAACGGGACGACCACCAGCAACGACAGAAACGTCAGCCAGTACCACCGGCGTTCGTCGATCGCCAGACAGAGCACGTAACAGAGTCCTGCACCTGCCAGATACGCGAGGACGTTCCCCGACAGATGGTGCTGGTCGATGTGGAGATAGGAGGCTGTGATGTACGTGAATGGGTCGGGATCGGCTGCACCGATCTGATAGACGAGCGCTGACTCGAACCGGGCGGGGAGGAACTGCTCGATCGCGACGAGCAGCCCGGCCACGGCGAAGATGAGACTGAACTCCAGGGCGATGACGAGTCGCTTCCGAGTGCTGAGAGTGACCACGTGAGAGTCACTGACAGTGGGAGCTATAAGAAGGTACAGAACTTCCACGCGTACGGATGCGAGAAATAGAAAACAGTCTCTCTCTTTTATTCACACCCATCTCTCTGTTAAACAACTTAAACGTTAACATAGGTGGGTGCATGTAGTCAGTATATGGCCGATAAGTATACGCTCGGAATCGACCTGGGGACGAGTCGGAGCGCCGTAGCGTTCGCGCCAGACGGGGAGCCAGAGATGATCGAAAACAGCGAGGGGAAATACCAGACACCGTCAGTCGTCCATCTGACGGAAGATGGCGAGGCTGTCGTCGGGGATGGGGCAGTCAACCAGCTGTTGATGCAGCCGGAACGAACAAAACGCGAAGTAAAAAAACAGATGGGGACGAACGATCCGATCAAACTCGGAGACGCGGCCTACAATCCACAGGAGGTGTCAGCGATGATCCTCCAGAAACTCGTCACCGACGCCGAACAGCGACTCGGGGGGTCGGTGTCAAACGCCGTCATCACCGTGCCGGCGTACTTTACTGATCGGCAACGCAGTGCTACCCGAGAGGCCGGAGAGATCGCCGGACTGGAGGTCGATCGACTGCTTCCGGAGCCAAGCGCAGCCGTCCTCGCGTATGGACTGCGCGAAAAGCGACTGGGCGAGCCGAGCAACGAAACCGTCTTTGTATACGACCTGGGGGGTGGGACGTTCGACGCAACGCTCGTCGAGGCAGCCTACGATCACAACATCATCGAAACGATCGCGACCGACGGCGACACCAATCTCGGCGGCTCCGACTGGACCGAAGCAATCGTCGATCACATCTGTGAGATCATCGCCGAAGACACCGGCATTGACATCCGTGAACACGACGAGTATGCCGAGGCACGCAAGCGAGTCCGTGAAGCAGCCGTCGAGGCCAAACACCAGCTATCTCACCAGAAGACAGTCACGCTGACTGTTCCTGCAGTCATCGCCAACGAGGACGGCACCTACAACCTTCAGGAAGAGCTCACGCGCGCGGAGTTCGAGGCGATGACGACCCACCTCATCGAGCAAACCAAAGAGCCAATCTACAGCATTTTCGAACGGACCAGCTACGATCCTGTCAACGTCGACAAGGTGTTGCTGATCGGCGGGGCGACCCGGATGCAACAGGTCGAAAAGATGGTTGGTGAGTTTTTCGAGCCCGAGCCCGCGAAAAACATCAGTCCAGACAAGGCCGTCGCAATGGGGGCGGCTGTCCAGGCGGCAGTGCTGGACGACGAGATTGACGCCACACTTCCAGGAAGCACCTCGGACGGACTCGTCCTGGTCGAGACGGTCCCGCAGTCGATCGGCGTCAAACTCCAGCCCGGCGAACGGTTCGATCCGATCATCGAACGGGATACCGAGATGCCGGCAACGGAACGCAGAGAGGGATACACGGTCGGGAGCGACAACCAGACCGGTGTCGTGATCGAGATCTATCAGGGTGACGCTGATACTGTGCACGAAACCGAGTTCCTCGGCGACGTGATCCTCGAGGATATCCCCACACGAGAGCGTGGCGAGGAGTCGATCGCGGTCGAGTTCAGTGTCGACATGGACGGAACCCTTGAAGTCCGAGCTGAAGATCTCATCAGCGGGAAAGAGGTGGAAGTCGAACTCGACTCCGCACTCGACTCTGACAGTGCGTCACGACAGGAGCTTCCACCGAGTGCCTAAAACAAACTATATTTTGGCTAATCTCTACTCTGTCTCCGGCAACTCGTCGGGATCATCCACGTCGAGATACGCCGGTGGGTTCGAGAGCGCCGAGATGTCCGCAACGCCAGGTTCGTCGAGATCGATCTCGCCGGCGAGTGGGTCGTACATCGTCTCGAATGCCAGGGGGGCGTACCGTTCGACGATGGCGCTGTAGCCCACCTGTTTGAACTCCTCCCAGTGTGACTGTTCGTGGACGTTGATCGCGAATGCGTGCCCGGAGTTGACACCATCGTGGGCCGCAAGCGCCTCTGCGAGGTGGGCTGCAAGCGAAAGCGCAGTCTCGCGGTTGGGTGTCAGTGCGTCTTTCTCACCAGCCTGAAGCGCTTGCATGTGCGCTGTGAGATCGTCGTACCGATCGGGGCGTGGCTGACACGTAAACGCGAGCCCGATCGAGCCATCGGTGACCTGCTCGAAGGAGTCTTCGTCTGCGACGAACCGGTGACGTGGATAGACACCGGTGGCGTCGTAGTAAGACGCGAGCCCGTCGAGGACGGCCTCGACTGTCGCTTCGAGCTGGTTCTGGTGGGAGACAACGCCGAGTTCGAGCCCCTGGACTGGGACGTCGTCACGCTGCCCGCCGGCCTTGTCGCCGCTCGGATAGATCCAGTTGTCGTCGAACTCCGGCGTGTACTGCACCTCTGGTGGAAGCCGGTCGCGATCTATCTGATCGAAGGCATAGCCGTCGGTACGCGACGTCTGTGTTATCTGCTCGTCGTTCGTCCCACCGGCCATCCTCTGTATCTACCGTATCCTCGAATATCAACGCACCGGTGTTCCAGATATGGGATCGATACCGATTGTTGTCACTGTAACAGCAAACATCCCACCGAAACGTTATTCGGCGCTGCTGTGCATATTCTGCGCATGGGTGAGGGAGAGTTCGAACCAGTGCCAGCAGCCGTCAACTACTACGACCGACTCGGGGTGTCGATGACCGCGAGCCAGGAGACAATCGTCAACGCGGGTAGACACGCTAAAAGCACGTATCATCCCGACCGACACAACGAGGACGTACGCGAGGAGTGGGATCGGCTCCGGTCGGCCGAGGCGGTGCTCAGAGACGAAACTGACAGAGATGCCTACGACACGTTCATCGATCGGTACGGAAAGGAAACCGCAACTGACGCGTTCGAGCTCTGGGAGATGCGCTCCCGTCCAACTGCACCGGAGGAGTTCGAACCCGACGAGCTCGCCGGGGCGGCCGACCAGTCGCTCCAGGACCGGACGAAACGCTGGCTCTCCGACACGGTCGGTCAGTTAACCTCCCTCGACTCGAAAAAGTGAGCGCTTCCCACGAGCACAGCGCTAGGGATGCTCTCGTTTCCCGATTTGCTGGAGCGCCTGGTCCCACCCGACTCGCGTCTGGCAGAGAAACTCGTATCCGAACTCCTTGCCACACACCGAACAGTCGGCTGTCCCGTCGTTTGCATCGTGGCTGGTCTCTGCCCGAACAGCAGTGACACCACACTCACCACCTGGAATCGATGCCGCCGTCTGCTCGCGGCAGTGCGGACACGCAACGTTAGCGATTGCCATGGCAGTGTTGTTCTATGAGAGAGTGTGACAAAGTCGTTTCGCCGGTGGCAATCCTGGCGTTTCGAAGTATTCATCGGAGACGACACCCACAGTGCAGGTATGAGCCACGTGTCCACGGCGGAGCTGATCGACAAACTCGAAGACGACGACGCCTACCGGGAGGTGCTCACCGAGGAATCGCTCAGCGTCGAACTCGCACGGTATCCAAACGACGCACCCAAACACCCACACAGCGAGGACGAACTCTACTACATCATCTCTGGCTCCGGGACAGCAGCCGTCGGCGATGAAACCTTCTCGATCGAACCGGGCGACGTTGTCTACGTCGAGAAAGGGATGGAACACGACTTCTTCGACATCGAGGATGCGATCACGGCACTGGTCGTCTTCGCGGGGGGCGACGAGTCCGTCCTCGGCCGGCGCTCCTGATCGTTTCAACCGGTTGCCGCTACTTGCGTGCTGCGTCGACGGCCTCGACGAACGTTGCTGCTCGCTCGCGAACGCGCGCCATATCGCCGTGTTCGATCGCCTCGTAATCAACGAGCGCTGATCCTGCCCCGACGGCGACTGCGCCGGCATCGAAGAACGTGCCGACGTTCTCAGTGTCAACCCCGCCGGTCGGCATGATGTCCACATCGCCGAGTGGCCCCTGCAGTGCGCCGATGTGGTCTGGGCCGACAGTGCTTGCGGGAAACATCTTCAGCATATCTGCGCCAGCTTCCATCGCACGTGCGGCTTCGGTCGGTGTCATCACACCCGGAATACTGAGAACGCCCTCGCGGTTGCAGACATCGATCACCTCTTCGTTGATATTCGGCGCGAGAACGAACTCCGCACCGGCTTCGATCGCGTTGCGTGCCGCGGCGGCGTCCATCACCGTCCCGACGCCGATAATCGCATCCGTCTCGCCGAGTTCGCGGTCGACAGCGGCAACCATCTCCGAACAGCGTTTGGCATCTGCCGTGAGTTCGAGCGCGCTGACACCGCCCGCGTGGACAGCCCGCGCAACGTCGACGATATCGTCTTCCGTGACACCGCGCAGGACTGCCGTCACGCCGCCGTCGATCAGCTCTTCTCGAATCTCCTGTTTGTTCGTCATGCACGCATCTGTGGGCGGCGGCTGCAAAAAACTCCCTAGTCGTCCGCAGCAGGCCGGCCGACTCGACGTGGTGGCGACAGCGTTTCCGGTTCGCTTTCGGTTTCGATGTGGACGGAAAGCCCCTCGCTTCCGAACTCGATGTCGACCGACTCGACCACTGCGTGGAACTGCTCGTGGTGGTGGCCGTTGGGATCGAACACTGTCCTGGATTCGATCAACCCGGCGTCTTCGAGCGTGCCGAGTCGACGATACGCCGTTGCTTTCGAGACATCTGCAGCCTCCATCACAGCCGTCCCACTCCGTGGCTCCTCGACGACTGCCTGCAGGACACGACGGGTGTACTCGTCGCCGAGCAGTTCGAGCAGCTCCGGAAACTCGTCGTCTGCTTCGCTGTTCTGCGGTTCGGACGGTCGAGCGACCTGCGTTACGGGTGTTGACATACTCGATACAACACTCCGACCCTCCCTGGAAGCTGATGCTAGCTATACTGATGAGGCAGCGCCCACTATCTAGCTATCTAGATGCCGGTGTCAGATCGGTGTAACTCGAAAGATGCTGTTTCGGCTATGGAATCTCGATTTCTTCGTCGCGACCGAGTCCTTCGAGAATGTACTCTGCGCCCGATCTGCTGGTCGTCAGCGGCACGTCGTGGACATCACAGAGCCGAAGCAGCGCGGAGATGTCTGGCTCGTGTGGCTGGGCGCGGAGCGGATCACGGAGAAACACGATTGCGTCGATACGGTTCTCGACGACATCCGAGGCGATCTGGGCATCACCACCCATCGGTCCCGACTCTTTCCGATCGACATCGAGGTTCGTCTCATCCATGATTCGTTGTCCTGTTGTCCCCGTGCCGACGATCTCGAACTCGGAGAGCAGACTCTCGTAGCTCTCGACGAGATCGATCATCTCTGGTTTCTTTTCGTCGTGTGCGATCAACGCGATACGGACGGTCATGCTTGGCCTCTGCCAGTCAACGATATTTATGGTTTGGATCGCTGCCAGATACTGTCACTGTGATGGATAGAACGGGACAGCAACCAGCAACACGTGGCTGAAACGCAAAAGACGACTGTCGGAGTCAGTTACTCCTTGTCGTCTTCGTCGTCGTCGACGTCCTCGAAGTCAGCGTCGACGTACTCTTCGCCCTCAGCACCTGCCGCGCCTGCACCCGGGCCGCCAGCGCCTGCACCGGGACCACCAGCGCCTGCACCTGGGCCGCCTGCCGGACCCGCGCCGGCTGCTCCGCCCGGACCGCCCGCACCCGCAGCGGCTTCCTGGGCCTGTTGTTGATACATCTGTTTGCCGATCTCCTGGAGCTCCTCGTTCAGGGCTTCGGTCGCCTCTTCGAGATCCTCGCGTTCTGCGTCGTCGTCTTCGAGCAGTTCCTCGACATCTGCGATGTGGTCTTCAATCGTCTCACGAAGCTCCTCGTCGATGGCGTCTTCGTTCTCTTCGAGCACCGACTCTGCGCGCTGGGCGGCTGATTCGGCGTCGTTGCGGGCTTCGATCCGTTTGCGGCGTTTCTCGTCCTCTTCGGCGTGTTTTTCGGCTTCCTCCTGCATCTGTTCGATCTCCTCGTCGGAGAGGCCGACACCACCCTCGATGGTGATGTCTTCTTTGTTGCCGGATTCGCGGTCCTCGGCGCTGACGTTGACAATCCCGTTCTCGTCGATTTCGAAGGTGACTTCGATCTGTGGCACGCCGGCCGGCGATGGCGGGATTCCCGACAGCATGAACGCACCGAGTAGTTCGTTCTCTTCGGCAATCTCACGCTCACCCTGGAAGACGCGGATCTGAACCTGCGTCTGGTTTGCCTGGGCGGTGGTGAACACCTTCGATTCCTCGGTCGGGATCGTGGTGTTTTTCTCGATGAGTCGCTCGAAGAGGCCGCCTTTGACCTCGACACCCAGCGAGAGTGGCGTCACGTCGACGAGCACGATGTCATCAACGTCGCCGGAGAGCACACCACCCTGGATCGCCGCGCCGAGTGCGACTGCTTCGTCCGGGTTGACGTTTTTCTGTGGCTCCTGGCCGGTCATCTCCTCGACGTTCTCCTGGATCATCGGCATCCGGGTCGAGCCACCAACCAGGATGACCTCGTCGATGTCGGATTTCGAGAGGCCGGCGTCTTCGAGTGCTTGCTCGGTCGGGCCGGCGGTCCGGTCGACCAGCTCCGAGGTGAGTGACTCGAACTTTGCTCGCGTAAGCGAGGCTTCGAGATCCTTCGGACCGTCGTCGTCGGCCGCGATGAAGGGGAGGTTGATGTTCGCTTCCTTGCGGTTCGAGAGCTCGATTTTGGCTTCCTCTGCGGCCTCGTGGAGGCGCTGGAGGGCCTGTCGATCCTCGCGCAGATCGATCCCGTGTTCGTCCTCGAAATCATCTGCCAGCCAGTCGATGATCGCCTCGTCCCAGTCGTCGCCACCGAGATCGTTGTCACCGTTGGTCGCGACGACCTCGTAGACACCGCCGCCGAGTTCGAGAATCGAAACGTCGAACGTCCCGCCACCGAGGTCGTAGACGAGCACCGTCTGGTCGGAGTCATCGTCGAGGCCGTAGGCCATCGCCGCGGCGGTTGGCTCGTTGATGATCCGCTCGACCTCGAAGCCGGCAATCTCGCCGGCGTCTTTTGTCGCCTGTCGCTGGCGGTCGGAGAAGTACGCAGGAACAGTGATGACCGCACGCTCTACCTCTTCGCCCAGGTAGTCCTCCGCGTCGCGTTTGATCTTCTGGAGGGTCATCGCCGACACCTGCTCCGGCGTGTACTCCTCACCTTCGAGTTCGACCGTGTACTCCTCCTCGCCCATGTGGCGCTTGATCGACTCGATCGTGTTGTCAGGGTTCTGGACAGCCTGGTTTTTCGCCGGCTTGCCGACGATCTGTTCGGAATCGGAGAAGGCAACGACCGACGGCGTCGTCCGGTCGCCCTCGCTGTTTACGATGATCTCCGGATCGCCACCTTCCATGACTGCAAATGCACTGTTCGTCGTCCCCAGGTCGATACCAAGAATCTTGTTACTCGCCATGTTGTTCGACTATACCTGATTCGACCGGTTAAAAGTTGCTAGATCGTCGCCCGTGATTCGAAGCCACACACCCCAAGCAGGGGTTTTTACATCGCCAGACTGTTTTGATCCGTACTTTTATGTATAACCGCAAATCTACCGACGCACACGCTTCTAAATATAAAAAAAGCCGATCTGTGCGAACCGTTACTGTTCGGTTGCCACTTCGACAACTTGCCACTCGTCGTCTTCGGTCGCAACGAGCCAATCGACCGGTTCGGTCGCGGACCCTCCATCCATCTCGACTGTATATTCGACGATGGCAACGTCTCCCTCTGCAATCGTCTCGATCTCTTCGTCTTCGATTCCCTGGATAATGTAATCGTCCAGGTCGTCTTCGTCGAGGTCTTCCTCGATGATCTCGTAGGTTTGTTCGTCGATCTCCTGTTCGCCTTCTTCACCGTTTGCTTCTTCTCCTTCTCTGTACTCGAGTGGTGATTCGCTGTGGACGACTGCCTCGAAATCATCCTCGTCTTCGACGCCGGTCAGGTAGGATTCGAGCGCGGCATCGGCGCTACTCGTATCGATACCGCCGTTTCCACCATTATCGCCATTGTCGTCGTCTCCACCAATACACCCAGCTAATCCGACTGCAGCGACTGAACCTGCTGCAGCGATGAACTGTCTACGTTGCATCTACATGACGATGAAAAAGCATCTATAATATATACATTTCTGTTTACAGTAAAATTCATAATAAATCAATATATACTGGTTCGTCTTCGTCGAGCGCGACTACGCGTTTTCGTCGTGTCCGGAGCCATCACTCACGGCAACCTGGGCAGGTCGGAGCACTTTTCCAGCCATCTCGTATCCCGGTCTGTGGATGTTTGCGACCGTATCCTCGGGCTGGTCCGAGGCAACTGTTGCAAGCACTTCGTGGCGTTTTGGGTCTGTCTCGTCGCCAAGCGATGGGTCGATTATTTCGACGTTTTCTTTCTCGAGTTCCTGGTTGAACTGCGCGAGTGTCGATTCGACACCACCGCGGATATCTGTCTCTTCGTCCTGTTCGAGTGCGCGCTGGAGATTATCTCGCACGTCGAGCAGCCGGGCAACGAGATCCTCTGTCGCCCGCTGTTTTTCCTCTTCCATCCGCCTCTGCTGGCGTTTCTTGTAGTTCTGGAAATCTGCCTGTTTGCGTTTGAGGCGTGATTCGAGATCGGCTGCTCGCTCGCGTTCCGATTCGAGGTCGGCTTCGAGCTGTTTGATCTCCGCTCTCGCCTCGTCGAGTTCGGCACGCAGGAGAACGATTCCCGCTGCGACGCTCTCAGCGGAGCGCTGTTCGATCGTTTCGACGAGTTCGTCCTCGACGCGTACGTCTCCCGGATCGACCGAGTTGTCGCTGTCGGTACCCTCATCGGTGTCGTCGCCTTCAGCATCATCGCTCTTGCCTGTGATCTCCGCGAGGAGTTCGTCGATATCACCCGTTGGCTGTTCGGCGATTTCGTCGAGCAACTGCTCGGCTGGTCGATCGTCTGCCGTCTCGGACGCTGACTGCTCACCTGTCTCTTTTTCGTCGTTGTCGGTGTCCTGCTCGCTCATACTCGTAGCAAGCCCGCTCGCAGATAAAAAGCACGCGACATCTCGATACCCGGAAACCCGGAAGCCGTGCCCGCTTGCTTACAATCCTCCTTGCCCATCCGGAGAGTATGTTACAGAGAAACCGACTCGACGCTCGTCGGGACCAACCAGATAAAACCGAGACGACCGCATCGCTTCCCGACCTCTCCCCGGGGATCACGCTCCTGGAGACTGCCCCTGAGACGACCAGTCTAATCCACGCGCTTGCCGTCGATCACGTCTGTTGTTCCGGTGGAACAGGCGTCTGGATCGATCCCGGCAGCCACGCCCAGACCGGCCCGCTCGTCGAGATTGCGCCCTCCGATCGCATCCTCGATCGGTTCCGGGTTGCCCGTGGATTCACACCCTTCCAGCACTATGAGTTGCTCCAGTCGCTTCCGGGTATGCTCACCAGCCGAGACGCACTTGTGGTTGTCCCTGATCTCGACCGGTACTACCGAGGAGACGACCTCCTCGCTGGAGAAGGCACAGCGCTGTTGCTTTCAGGTGTTGCGGCGCTTTCGAGGGCCGCACGCGAAGCCGATGTTCCGGTTCTCGTTGCTCGCTTCGAAGACGACGAGTTCAGCGAACCAATCGCCACAGCAGCGACAGAGAAGATTGTCTGTGAAGCCACGGATTTCGGGCCCCGGTTCCGGACAGCCGATGAGGAGACGTTGGTGTATCCTGTCGACGGCGGCCAGTGGGTCCAGACGACACTCGCGTTCTGGCAGGAGGTTCTGCGCGCTCGCCAGCCGCTGTATGAGTCACTCGCACAGCCACAGGAGGTGAGCGTTCGTGGGACGAACTAACCCGACCTACCGCGACCGGCTCAACCGACTCGAACGGGAGTGGGAAGCCTACCAGCGTGCGCTCCGTGCGCGCGAACAGGACTCCTTCGACCGGCTGTTCGAACACGGCAGGGAGTACGCCCACGCCGCCGGCTATCTCAACCACCCGAACCCCGAGATCCCACTGCTTGTTTCGGCGCTCCTGGCCCACGAGCGCCAGCTCGCGGCGCTGAACAGACAGCTCGCCGTGTTGAACGCGAAGCACCAATCATGACACTCACAATCGAGTACACCGACGACGGCGTCGTCGAGTGGCAGACACGTCCCGACGGCAGTGTCGACCGCCGGATGGACACCGACTACACGCCGACGATCTACGCTACTGCCGAGACGACGGCAGCACTCGACGAGCTTGCCGAGTCACTGACACTCCGTCGCGACGTCGACAGAACTGCCCGTGAGCAGTGGCGACCAGCGTTCCGACGCGATCCAGAACCTGTCCTCCGGATCGATGTCGCCTCGATCGAGCGCGTCAGACCACTCGCGGGCTGGATCCGCCGGGAGAAGCGACCGGGAACCTACCGACTGTTCAACGTGGATTTCTCCCGGGAGTTCCGGTACTGTCTGGAAACTGGCTGCGATCCCGCCCCAGCCCGAGCGCTTCGGACGCTTTCGCTCACCGACCCGACACCTGGTTCACCCGAGCCACCAGTACAGACACTCGAGATCGACGGAGAGCGTCTCTCTGGCAGCACGGAACGGGTCATCGAGCAGCTCAAACAGCGACTCGCTGCAGTTGATCCCGACGTGCTGGTATGCTCGACAGCAGCGCTGGTGCCGGCGCTGTTCGAGACGGCTACCCAGACTGATATGGCCCTCGAACTGGGGCGAGCACCCGGATACGAGAAACTGGCCGGAGAGTCGACCTACGAGAGCTACGGCCAGGTCGGTCACTCGCCGGCCCGGTACAACGTGCCCGGCCGCGTCCTCATCGACTGTTCAAACACCTTTTTTTATTCGGAGACGAACCTGCAGGGCTGTCTGGACCTCGTTGCCCGGTCGGGAAAGCCACTGCAGGAGCTTTCCTGGGCATCGATCGGTAACGTCCTGACCGCGATCCAGATCCGCGAGGCAACCGAGCGAGGAGTGCTGATTCCCTGGAACAGCTGGCGACACGAGTTTCCCAAAACGATGGCACAGCTCCACGAAGCCGACCGCGGTGGATTCACGTTCGCGCCCGATGTTGGCGTCCACGAGGCTGTCCACGAGCTGGATTTCTCCTCGCTGTATCCAAACATCATCTGTACGCGAAACGTGAGCCCGGAGACGATCCGCTGTGAGTGTCACGACCGCGGGGATGTCCCCGGCCTCGGCTACAGCATCTGTGACGAACCGGGGTATCTGCCAGACGTCCTCCAGCCGATTATCGACGACCGGGACCAAATAAAAGCCGCAATCGAAGACGCCGACGATCCACAGCGAGGGGCTGAACTGCAGGGCAAATCAGCTGCGCTAAAGTGGATTCTCGTCTCCTGTTTTGGCTACCAGGGGTTTTCGAACGCGAAGTTCGGCCGGATCGAGTGTCACGAAGCGATCAACGCATACGCCCGTGAGATCTTGCTCGATGCCAAGGAGTGCCTCGAAGAAGCCGGCTGGCGAGTCCTCCACGGGATCGTCGACAGCCTCTGGGTGACCGCTCGGGAGGGAGTCGAACAGGAGTCACTAGAGGCAGTTGCCAACGAAGTGACCGAGGAGACGGAAATTCGTCTCGAATACGAAGCTGCCTACGAGTGGATCGCCTTCGTTCGGCTGCAAGACAGCGAGAGCGGGGCGCTGACGAAATACTTCGGGAAGCGTCGCGACGGGGGGTACAAATATCGTGGCATCGAGTGCAGACAGCGCAGTACGCCTGCCTTCGTTTCCAACTGCCAGCGCGCACTGATCGAGCGCTTCGACGAGACACGCGATCCCCAGGCAGTCTGTGCAACGCTTGCCCGGTGGCTCGACAAACTGGGGCAGGGAACTGTCGATCCGGACCGACTCGTGATCAAAACGCGAGCATCGAAACGACTCCCGGAGTACAGCCAGTCGAACCGGACGACTGCCGCGCTCACGCGCCAGGACGATGCTGGGATCGACCACCACGCCGGGCAGGATGTTCGCTATCTAGTGGCCGACGACGAGAAACAGGGCAGGGAGCGTGTTGCGTTGCCATCGGAGAACCTGGACGAGTACGACGTGTCCTACTACTCGGAGCAGCTTCTGTCTGCGGCCGCGAGTGTTCTCTCGCCAGTCGGCTGGCGACATGATGATATTCAGCAGGAACTGAGCGACGGGATCGATCTCTCGATTACTTCTTTCGCCTGAGACGACCAATCCGCCTCAGCGGTCACTGGCACCGATTCGTCTCAGCGGTCACTGGCACCGATCCACCTCAGCGGTCACTGGCACCGATCCACCTCAGCGGTCACCGGCACCGATCCACCTCAGCGGTCACTGGCACCGATTCGTCTCATCGAGCCACTCGATCCACTCACCGTGGGCTTTGTAGGTTGCGAGCTGCCGTTGTGTTTGCTCGCTGCCGAATCTGACGTGGCGATACGTCGGTGGCGTCTCCGGTTCTGACGGATCATTCGACAGCCAGTGGACCGTTCGCCGTTGACGTTCTGCTGCAAGGATCTCCCGAAGTCTGGTAATCTGGTCGTCGCGTAACTGGTAGAGGACGAGCGTACTGAACACGACGACATCGAACCGCTCCGGAATCTCCGACAGCACGTCGGGCAGGAGTTCGAGTGCATCGCCCTCGATCAGCGTTGGCCGTTCGTCTGCGAGATGATCGATTGCAGTGTCCAGCCGCTCGAATCGGTCTTGCTGGTCCGGAATCACGAGTGCTTTGAGCCAGCGCGCGTCGGCCGGATCGGTGATATCCAGCGTGTTGATATCGATGCCGATACGCCGGTCGATCTGTGGTATTCGGGCGTCGAGCGGCGGCCTGTCCCCGCGGACTGTCGATTCAATCGTCACCGGTGAATCGAACTCACCGTCTGTTTCCTCGCCCTCGTACTCGTAGCGGAACCGATCCCAGTAGAGGTTCAGGCCAGCGCTCGTCCCAATCTCGACGATAGCGATCGGTTTCTCCCCCGTCTCGATGGATTTGAACGCGGGAAAGAGTACTGCGGATCGACCGACTTCGTTCGTCTGCACCCGTCGGGACGAGACCAGCTCGCGGATTCGCTCCTCGTTCGCGAGACAGAACTCCCGGAATGCTGGAAACGGCGCTTCCTCACTCGGATCGAGTGCGCGCTCGGTACAGGTCGGGTAGAACGCCCGGAGTCGGTGGTCTTCGCCTGCTAACAACAGTGCGTGGACGGCACCGAAAAGCAGGTTCGGCGGTGGTTGCCCCTCGGCTGCATGGGTGGCAATGTCGAGCAGCTCTGTGTCTGTCGCTGTCTGTCTGGCAAGCTGTTCGTACAGTGGACTGACGCCGTCGGCCCACTCGGCAAACCAGTCGAATTTCTCTGCAATCTCGGTCATTGGTCACTCTGTCTCGAAGTCTGATTCTGTGCCCACTGGAGATCCACACTTGCTGTATCGTTGATCGCTGGCAGCCGTGAGGTGTCGGTGTCCACAGTCACGATATCCGGCGCGGGCATCGTAAACTCCTGTTCATCATCGACAGTGATCCTCACCTCGCTGGCCTGGCTAAGTGACTGGTTTAGCTTGTGCAATGCCTCATCCGGGACGCTTGCGTCGGCGGCTTCGAACGCCGCCACGTCCGTTTTCGGCACGCCACCGATTACGGGTTCGATGTTGACATCCTCGCTTCGGTTCGAGAGGACGGCGTTGATCGCTGCGCCAGTGAGGATAACGAGTCCGGCAAAATACAGCCAGGTCAGGAAAATCAGAATGCTTGCGAGCATCGTGTTCTCGGCTGTCTGATTGCTGTACTCGATGTAGATACTGAACCCGGACTGGAAGACGACCAGGGCACTCGCGGTAAAGAACACACCGGGCAACACTTCGAGCACGCTCATCCCCGACTCGTCGGGGAACAGATAGTACATCGGGATCAGTGCAATCATGACGACACTGAGCACGAAAAGCCGCTGGAAGAGCCACAGCGGCCCCGAAACACCGCTTACGGAAAACACTGATTCGATGGCGACCACACCGAGGATCACCGCCGTGATCGACCCAAAGACGACGATTCCATCTTTGAGCTGGTTGATAAGCGTATTTTTTGCCTGCGTCTCGTAGATATCAGAGAAGGCCATATCCAGGCTCCGGAATATCCGCAACATTCCCCAGACGAGTGCGAGCAGGCCGACGACTGATGCCCCCACGGAGGCATGCTGGAGTTCACCGACGAGTACCTCTCCCGCACCCGGTGTGACGATCGTCTCCGTCATCGAGATCATCGTCGACTCAAGCTCTCTGTCACCGACAGCGGAGACAACGGCAAGCAACAAGAACAGAAGTGGTAACAGTGACAGGAACGCATTGTACGCGATACTCCCGGCCATGAAGGTGATGCGTTCGACTTTGAACTCGTGAACGATCGCCCGCAGAATCGTCCCGACCCGGTCCCGATTCATTACTGGATGGTTTCGGCCAGCCAGCTAATATGTTGCTGTTTCTACGTTACGCCGGCCCACTCGTTGTCGCCACCGCGGATCGATCTTCGTCAGCCACGTGGATCAATCGTCATCGTCGACCTCGGTTCGTGCCTGTCGCCGGGCAGCGCGTTCGATAAACTCCTCGGGAAGCTGGTCGATCTCGCCGGCCTGGACACCCCAGAGGTGGGCGTACAGATCGTCGTTCGCGAGCAACTGCTGGTGTGTCCCGCGTTCGACGATCCGCCCGTCTTCGAGGACGAGAATCAGATCAGCGTCCTTGATCGTCGAGAGCCGGTGGGCAATCGCGAACGTCGTTCGGTCGGCGGCGAGTTTCTCGATCGAGCGCTGGATCAGCATCTCTGTCTCCGTATCGACATCGCTGGTCGCTTCGTCGAGGATCAGAACCTCCGGATCTTTCAGGATCGCCCGCGCAATCGAGAGCCGCTGGCGCTGTCCACCGGAGAGTTTCACGCCGCGCTCGCCGACCTCGGTGTCGTAGCCCTCGGGCAGGTTCTGAATGAAACCGTGAGCTTCGGCCATCTTCGCGGCCTCGATGATCTCCTCGCGGTCGGCGTCGAAGGTGCCATAGGAGATGTTCTCGGCCACAGTGCCGTAGAACAGGAACGTATCCTGGCTCACATAGCCCATCGCAGCGCGCAGACTCGGCAAGGTCACGTCGCGGATGTCGGTGTCGTCGATCCGGATCGCACCGTCGTCGACGTCGTACATCCGCAACAGGAGTTTGAGTACCGTGGATTTGCCTGCGCCGGTCGGCCCGACGAGTGCAACAGTCTCTCCGCCGTCGACGGTGAAATCAACATCCTTGATGATCGTCTCCTCGTCGTAACCGAAGGTGACGGTGTCGTATTCCACGCGACCGTCACTGATCGTCAGCTCTTCGGCACCGGGATTTTCCTGGATACGGGCGGGCTCATCCATCAGCCCGAAGATCCGCGCAGAGGAGGCACGCGCTCGCTGGTACATGTTGATGATCTGGCCGAACTGTGCCATCGGCCAGATGAACCGCTGGGTCAGCAGGATGAAGGTGACGAACTCACCGGTCGACAGCGACTGCGTGAATATCCACGGCGCATCCCCCTCGGCTTCCAGCACCCAGAGACCACCGACAAGAAAGGTGAGCACAAAACCGAGTCCGGCCAGCAGGCGCAGCCCGGGGAAGAACTTGATCCGGGTCTCGATCGCGTCCCAGTTGGCGTCGAAATAGCCCTGGCTCACGTCATCGACACGTTCGGACTCGTACTCCTCGGTGTGGGAGGATTTGATCACCTTGATCCCCCCAAGGTTATTTTCGAGTCGGGAGTTTACCTTGCCGACCGTCGACCGGACTTCGGCGTATTTCGGCTGGATAATCCGGATGAAGATGTAGGTAAACAGCGCGATTAGTGGTACTGGAAGCAACGCGACCGCCGCAAGCTGCCAGTTGAGATAGAACAGGATGCCGGCGATGCCGAGCACCATCACAACCAGCCGAAACAGGGAGTTCATCCCGTCGTTGAGAAACCGTTCCAGCCGGTTGACATCGTTCGAGAGAATCGACATCATCTCCCCGGTCTGCTTGTCCGCGAAAAACTCCATATTCAGCCGCTGCATCTTGTCGTAGGTGTCGGTTCGGATGTCGTGTTGGATGTTCTGTGCGAAGGCGTTGAACCCCCAGTTGCGGATCCAGTGAAAGAGGGCACCGAGCAAGAATGCGCCACCGATCAACCCCACAGTGATGATCAACTGCCCCTGTGCGTTCTCGGGAATCACCGAGCCAGGGACGAACCAGATATCAGTGAAGGGTTTGTCGTCACGGAACACTGCATCGATAGCGAAGCCGAGCAACACCGGTGGAACGAGATCCAGCAGGCGAGCAAAGATCGAGGCGAACACGCCGACGATCGCCGGGAACTTGTACCGGCCGCCGTAGGCGACGAACAGGCGCTTCATCGGGTTCTCGACCTTTTTCCGTTGTTCCTCGAACGGATCGTCTTTCTCCCAGTCGACTGCTCCCATTGGCAGTACGAGGAGTTGCTGACGGATAAGGGTTGAGCGCCTCTGTGGCGTGTTTTCGTATGACATTGTCGCGGGTCTTCGTCAACTGTGACGTGGGTTCGTGTGACACTGTTGCCTGGATCTCGTGCTGTGTGTGACTGTGTATTTATCGTATTACAAAATATACACAGAGGGGTGGTCAGGCCTCGAAACGGTCTTCGAGCTGGTCAGCCCTCGAACTCGTCTTCCCACCGAAAATAACCGTTTCGCTGGATCACCTTCCCATCGACCTCCAAACGAGTGCCCTCCGTGCGCATATCCGTGATGAGATCGACGTGAACGGCGCTATCGTTGCCCGCTTCGCCCTCGGGGAGGCAGGCATCGTAGGCTCTCCCGAGTGCCATGTGGATGGTGCCGCCCATCTTCTCGTCGAAGAGGATCTGGTCGGTGATCCGGTCGATGCCGCGGTTCATGCCGACGCCGAGTTCGCCGAGGCGTTGTGAGCCGCCGTCGGTTTCGATGATCGTCGTGAGCACGTCCTCGCCGGCAGCGGCCTCCCAGTCGACCACGACGTCGTCTTTGAACACGAGTCGGGCGTCCTCGACGCGCGTGCCGCGGATCGTCATCGGCACGTCGAAAACGACCTGGCCAGCGGTGTCCGCGGGCGCAGTAAACACCTCGCCGCTCGGGAGGTTGTGCGAGTCGTAGGCGACGCTTGCGGCGCTGTTGACTGCTGTTCTGTTTGCGATCGAGAGCGTGAGATCGGTCCTGTCGTTCTCTTTGACGATCCGGACCTCGCTCCCCTCGTCGAGAATCGTTTTGAGCTGTGCCATCTCCTCGGCGAGTGACTCCCAGTCACGCAGGATGGCATCGTAGACAAAATCGGTGTAGGCCTGGTAGCTCATGCCTGCCTGCTGTGCCATCGCTCTGGTGGGATGTACTGTCGAGACCCAGTCGGTCGCGAGTCTTGCCTCCCGGATTCCCTCTCTTGCCTGGGCGTAGGCCTGGTGTGTCTCGTCGGGAACGTCGGCGAACTCGGTCGTGTTGCGCGTCCCACGGAGCAAGAGAACGCTGTCGGTGTGTTCCAGCATAGCGAGTTCGAACGCCGGGTCAGTCTCGAAAGAGCCGTCGTGTGCCCGTCGGTAGGCCCGATCCATCTCATCGGAGTAGTACGTCGGGAGCATGTTCGCGCCACGGTCGCCGAGCGCTTCGGCGACAGCGACACCCAACTCGTGGGCACCCTCGCCGACGGCGACGACGACATCGTCTCCCGCCTCGACCTGTGCGCTCCAGTCGACGAGGATCTCCGCGTGCTCGTGAATTCGGTCGTCCATGGGGAATCATCACAACCCAGCAACCTAAACACTGGGTAGTAACTGCCCCGTTTCGCGGTAGACACCGCCGAGAAGCGCGGCTGCGGCGAGTAGTGGGAGCACGGCACAGACGAGATAAACAGGGACGAACCCGACAGTGTCGATGATCGGAAGCGAAATAACGGGGCCGAGTCCGCCGCCGATATCGCCGAGCACGTTGTTCGTCCCGATGGCTCGTCCCATCCGCTCGTCGGGTGTCAGATCCGCGAGCAAGGCGAGCAGTGGGCCGCTGGTTCCGCCCTGTCCGGCACCGATACAGACACAGGCAAGCGCGAGTGTCAGCACAGAGTCAGCGGCCGCGAGCAACAGGAAGCCAGCAGCCGTCACGACAAGGAAGATGAGCAACGTCGGCAGGCGGGACTGGCGACGATCACTGATATAGCCGCCGAGAAACATGAACCCGCCCGCGACGAGAACGGTAATCGCCATAAATATTCCCGAACTGCCGACCGGGCCGAGACCGAAGACGCCGAGTTCGCGACTGTTCAAAAAGAGCACGAGCGTCGCAAACAGCGCACCGATGTAGACGAAAAGCACGGCAAAGTTGACCGCCCCCACGGTGAGTGCTGGCACACTCGTGTCGATGTCCCACGGTTTGACCGATCTGCGAGGGTCGCCCTCGACGTGTGTCTCCGGGATCACCAGGATCGCAACCAGGCTCGCAACGAATGCGAAGACAGTCGCGACGACGAAGGCAGTCACCTCGTTTGCGAGTTCAGTAACGATGCCGCCGATGACGACGCCGGTCGGAAACCCGAACAGGATACCGCCGCGGATCAGCCCCATGTTGGTACCGCGTGAGCTCCCATCACTGACATCTGCAGCGATGGTGAATGCCGTTGCAAAGACGAGCGCACTGCCGATTCCCCAGACGATTCTGGCGGTCAGAAACCAGCCCTCGGGAAACGGAGCGATCATCGCGATCACGTAGCCAACGGTCGCGACGGCCTGGATGACCATCCCAACGACCATCGGCTGACGGGTGCCGTACC
>LKMJ01000187.1_pt1 | contig 40849 bp, 40 predicted proteins | sample 643391 | NCBI WGS metagenome assembly LKMJ01 (sample SAMN04112250, study PRJNA286221) | soda lake metagenome | biome: soda lake; feature: Kulunda Steppe; material: water; isolation source: sample PL-Br10 brine of Picturesque Lake | place: Russia: Kulunda steppe | collected 2010-07 | reverse complement strand
GGGTCGGCCGCAGACCCGCCTAGGGGCGCTTCATCCGCTGCAGCTGCCGGTCGTGGCCGGAATCGTGGCAGGCCATGCACGTGGCGGCATGCTCCATGTAGCGGTTGTGCCGGGCGATGAAAAAGGGCTGCTCCTCGGCGATGGCGTCGGTGATGTGGCAGTCCACACAATTCTCGCTGGTCTCCTCGGGGTAGCGGGGCAGGGGGTCGTTGTGGGGATTCACCTGCCCGGTGACCGTCAGCCAGACCTTGCGTGTGCCCTGGATCTTGTCGTAGGCGAAGCCCTTGGTGTGGCACTCGATGCAGTCCACCTGCCGGTGCTCGCTCTGATCCCACGAGGTCTTCTCGTAGGCGTGGCAGGCCGCGCAGAAGTGGTTATTGATGGTCAGCTGATGGGCGCCGTAGCCGCCGCCGAGCAGGAGCGAGAGCAGCAGGATCAGCAGCGCGACGATGCCAAGGGGGCCGAGGCGTCTCATCCGTGGATCCTCCGCGTGGCGTCAGCGCAGCCGCTCGTTGCCGTCCCAGACCTTGTCGGCCTCCGGCAGCGGGTCCAGGTACTCCAGCCACGGGTGGGAGGCCAGGTGCTCCTCATCCATCTGCAGCGCCCGGCTGTGCTCCATGATAGGTGGCACCAGTTCCTCGATGGGAGCGGCGAACAGCTCCGAGGCGATCGCGTAGTCGCTGGCGCGCAGGGCCAGCTCCACCGCGCGGTTGCTGTACTGCTGCGAGGAGGCCAGGGTATCGAGCGCCTTGCTCGGGTTGTGGGCGCCGGCGCTGTTCTCCGCCGAGACGTAGTCCCAGTACCACTGCCCGCGGCGGATCATCTGCCGGGCTTCATCCAGCAGGTCGGCATCGAGCTGTTCCTCGTCCAGCTCCCGGGCCAGGCGTACGGCCTCGTGGGCGCGCACCGACTTCTCCTGGGCGATGTTCAGCTGCCGCCAAACCCGCTCCTGGTGGGACTCGGTGCGCTCGCGCAGCCAACTCGGCGACTTGTCCTCGTGGCAGCCCTGGCACGATTTCTTGATCATCTCCTCACTGCTCAGCGGCGAGGTCAGGTGGTGGGAGGTGATATCGGCCCGGCCCTTGCTCACTCGCGGCATGTGGCAGTCGGCACAGGCGACGTCGGCCTCGGCGTGCACGCTGCCCTGGTACATCTCGAACTCCGGGTGCTGGACCTTGATCATCGGTGTCTCCGAGACCGGGTGCACCCAGTCGACGAACTGCCCCTTGAACCCGTCGCGCTCCGGGTCGCCGTCCTCCTTGAACTCGAACATGTCCCCGGGGTCGAGGCCCTCGTCCCAGGGCAGGTGCGGCTTGGCGGCCACGCCGTGCTCACCGTCCTCGAAGTAGTACTCCACGTGGCACTGGGCACAGACCAGCGAGCGCATCTGCTGGGTGGACTTGCTGCGCCAGTCCTTGCCCTGGCGCTCCAGATACGCCTTCAGCGGGACGCTGGTGATCCGCAGACGCATGTCCTCGTTCGGGTCGTGGCAGTTGGTGCAGCCAATGGCGTGATCGGCCGGATCGTGGATCTTGCGGTAGTCGTGGAAGTTCGAGGACCAGAAGTCGTCGCCCTTGGCCTCGAGCAGCTGCGGCATGGAGTTGCCCTTGCAGTTCCAGCAGGTGGCCGGCAGGTCCGCCTGTTCGCTGTAGCGGTTGATCCGGTCGGTGGTGGTCACGTCGATGACCGCATAGGTGTGGCCGCGGGCGCGCTCGTAGTGCCACGAGAAGGGGTAGCCGAGCCACAGGTTCTTCAGGTACGGCTGGGCGTGCCGGTAGCCCTCGGGCAGCGGGCTCTCGCCGTCGTGCTTGTGGTGGGGGACCGAGCCACCGTACTCGGTCATCACCGTATCGTCCCAGTTCTTCTGATAGGAACGGTACTGGGGCAGGTGGCGGAAGGCGCTGTTGCCGATCCCCAGATCCCACTCGTCGATCTCGTCGGCGCTGGTTTCGGCGTCGTCCTGTGCGCTGGTGGCATCGCTGGTGGCGCCGCCCTGGCCATCATAGGCGCTGGTAGCGGCGAGGCCGACGACCCCGCCGAGCAGGAGGAGGGTGATCACCGCCGCGAACCGCCCTGTACGCTCACCCATCTCGCAACCCTCGGTAGACTGAAGCGATCACTGTCATCGTAGTCGTCGATCTTTGTGGGCGTCCAATACGCAACCTTGCATGTTCGCCGGCCCGGCGGCAGCCTTGGACGTTGGCGTAAGCTGACCATTCATCGCAGAGCAGGGGAGGAGCACCATGGCCGAGACCAGGCAGGGCCCGCCGGGCGGGAAGCGGCAGCGGCCGAAGAATCTGCCGCGCTGGGCCAGCTGGCTGCTGGCGCTGGGGATCATATTCGGTGCCGCGGGACTGATCTGGCAGAGCCTGCCCGGCGGCGGCTTCAGTACGGATCTGTCCCGCATCGGGCAGGGGGAGCCGATCGGCGTGCTCACCCACGAGACCGCCAACCCGACCAGCATGGGGATCATGGATCAGCTCGATGAACTCAGTGACGAGGAGCGGGCCGGCGTGTCGTTCATCGTGGCCGACCTGGGCACCCCTGAGGGCCAGGCGTTTGCCGAGCAGTACGGGGTGAGCACCGCCGGCGTGTTGATGTTCTTCGATGGTGAGGGGGAGTTCCAGGACGCTCTGGCGCCACCGCGGGATGCCTCGGAGATCCGTGACATGGCCCGGGAGGTGACCGGAGGTTGATGCCGGGGCGGGGGCGCTGCGCCCCCGCCCTGCCGCGGGCTGCGTCAGCCCTCGCTATCCGGCAGTTGCTGCAGGTTCGACTGGATCGCCTGCGCCTCCTGGGAGTCCGGCGGTACGACGTCCAGCAACTGCTCCCAGTACGAACGCGCCTCGTCATAATCCGTGGCGTTGTAGGCCGCGGTACCGGCTAGCCAGAGCGCGCGGACGTTCTCCGGGTCGATCTCCAGGGCACGCTGGAGATACTCCATCGGCTCGCCCTGCAGGTTACCGGTGGTTGCCGCCAGGACATCGGCGTACTCGGCGAGCAGGTTCGGGTCGTCGTCCGCACCCAGCTCCAGCGCCCGCCGGAAGGCGTTCTCGGCCTCGTCCAGATTCTCCAGAAAGAGCATGGTGCGGCCGTAGAGCACCCACCCGGTGGGGTCATCGGGGCTCTGTTCCAGGCGCTCGCGCAGCTGCTGTGCCATGGCCTCGATCTCTTCAGGGTCATGCTGCTGCGGCTGCCCCGGCGCTTCGCCCTGTTGCTGGCGATCCGGCGTGCTCGGGGTGCCGGCCTGGGTGAAGGCGCGCTCGTCGCCGAGGCTGTGGTACATGGACAGAGCCAGCAGCGGCACGGCGACGGCGCTGAGTGTGGCCGCGGCGATGACCACCCCGCGGCGGGCGCGCGGCAGGTAGCCGGCCTGGTCCTCCTCGCTGTCGACGGCCCCGCTCTGCACCAGGTCCCGATCGAGATCCGCGATGGCCGCGTCGTACTGGGTCCGGCTCAGGGTGCCGTTCTCCAGATCCTGATCGAGTTCGCGGATGCGATCCCGGTGGATCGCTGCGTTGACCTGCCGACGCGACTGCGTCCGCGTCCGCGCGGCATCCCGCAGCAGCGGGAAGAGCACGAAGATCAAGGCGATGATGCACAGGACCACAATGGCCCCGACGAAGGCTCCACTCATCGATTCCCCCTTGGGTTAGTCGCCGCGCCGGAAGCGCTCCAGCGCCCGCCGCTCGGATTCGCTCAGATCGGCCTGTGCCGCCTTCTGCTGGCGGTGGCGGATGACCTGCAGCCACGCCACGCCGCCGATGACCAGCAGCAGGAAGGGGCTGACCCAGAGCAGCGCGGTGTTCATTTGCAGCGGCGGGTTGTAGCGGACGTAGTCGCCGTAGCGCGCCGTCATGAACTCGACGATCTCATCCTTGCTGTAACCGTCCACGGTCATCTCATAGACACGGCGGCGCATGTCCCCGGCCAGTTCTGCCGGCGACTCATAGATGGTCTCGGTCTGACAGACGGTGCAGCGCAGCTGCCGAACCAGGGTGTAGTACTGCTCTTCCTGCTCTTCGGTCTCGAAATCCAGGGGCTGGCCGATGGAGACCGCCCCGGCCGGGGCGGCGAGCGCCGCGCCGGCAAGCAGGAAAAACGCCAACAGCAACGCGTGCAGCCGCCGCGGGGCGTCACCGCCTCGACGGGCTTCTCGCGCCGCAACCAGACGTACGCTCATGACCGCTCCGCCTCCAGTTCCTCGATCAAGGGCAGGATGTCGTTGCGTAGCACGTCGGCGTTCACCGGGCCGATGTGCTTGTGCCGGATGGTGCCTTCGGCATCGAGCAGGTAGGTCTCGGGGGTGGCGTAGACCCCCCATTCCATCCCCGCCTCTGCCCGCGGGTCGTAGGCGATCTCGCGGAACGGATCACCGAAGACCTCCAGATAGCGCTGGGCGCTCTCCCGGCTGTCACGGTAGTTAAAGGCGTGGATGGCGATCCCGCGCTCGGCCAGCTGCCGCCAGTACGGGTGCTCGTGGCGGCAGCTCTCGCACCAGGAGGCCCAGACGTTGACCAGGGCGATCTCACCAATGAAGTCCTCCCGGGTCAGTGTAACCCCCGGCTCGCGCAGCGACTCCAGCTCGAAGGCCGGCGCCGGTTTGCCCACCAGCGGCGAGGGCAGGCTGCGCGAGTCCAGGGTCAGGCCCACGTAGAGCAGACCGAGGACGGGCAGGGTCAGCATCAGCGGCAGCAACAGCCGCAGTCGCTTGGTCTTCATGACCGCCCCTCCGCCGAGGCCGGCTCGATGACACGATTGTCGTGGCTGTCGATGTGGGCCTCCGAGACGGTGCGCCGATCACTGGCCATGCGATAGCGTCGGTCGGCCGCCGCCAGGAACCCGCCGAAGGCCATCAGCAGGCAGCCGGTCCACATCCAGAACATGTACGGCTTGTAGTACAGACGCATGGTCCAGGCCCCATCGCCGAGGTCATCCCCCAGTGATACATAGACATCACGGGTCATGCCGCGGTTCAGCGAGGCCTGGTGCATGGGCATCTGCGGCTGCGAGTCGTAGAAGCGCAGCTGCGGGAAGAGCACGTCGATGACCTCGCCGTCCTGGTTGAGGACCTCGACGGTGGCCTGTTGGGCATCGAAGTTCGGCCCGCGGACCACCTCGCTGTCGAGCATGCGGAACTGGTACGCGCCGGCAGTGGCCGTCTCACCCGGGGTCAGGCGCACGTCCCGCTCGACCTCATAGGTGTTGACCATGGCGATGGCCATGACCACCAGGGCCAGGCCGCCGTGGGCCAGATGCATGCCGAAGAAGCTCGGACGCAGGGCCGCCTGCAGGGCCGGGACCACCCCCTGCTGACGCCGGCGATTGAAGCGCCGGAACAGATCCACCGCGGCGGTCAGCAGGATCCACGCCACCAGGCCGAGGCCCAGGGCGGTGAGCGGGTTCCAGGCGCCCATGGTCAGCGGCCAGACACCACCGATCAGGGCGCTGACCAGCAGGATCCAGCGCAGCTGCCGGACCGTCTCCATGGGATCCGACTGCTTCCAGGAGACCACCGGCCCTATGCCGATCAAAAACAGCAGCGGCAGCATCAGCGGCATGAACACCGCATCGAAGTAGGGCGGGCCCACCGAGATCTTGCCCAGGTCGAAGGCGTCCAGGGCCAGCGGGTAGAGGGTGCCGATGGCGATGGCGGCACAGGCGACCACCAACAGCACGTTGTTCGCCAGCAGCAGCGACTCCCGCGAGTACCAGCCGAATACACCGCCCAGGCCCACCTTGGGGGCGCGCCAGGCGTAGAGGGCCAGCGAGCCGAGCAGGGTCACTGCAAGGATGGCGAGCAGGAAGACGCCACGGTCGGGGTCGGTGGCGAAGGCGTGGACCGAGGTGATCACGCCCGAGCGGACGATGAAGCCGCCGAGGATGGTGAGCGCGAAGCTGACGATGGCCAGCATCACGGTCCAGACCTTGAATCCGCCACGTTTCTCGGTCACCGCCAGGGAGTGGATCAGGGCGGTAGCCGTGAGCCAGGGCAGCAGGGAGGCGTTCTCCACCGGGTCCCAGAACCACCAACCGCCCCAGCCGAGCTCGTAGTACGCCCACCAGGAGCCGAGGCCGATGCCCAGGGTCAGAAAGCCCCACGCTGCCGTAGTCCAGGGGCGGGACCAGCGTGCCCAGGCAGCATCGAGGCGGCCGCCGATCAGCGCCGCGATGGCGAAGGCGAAGGCCACGGCCAGACCGGTGTAGCCGATGAACAGCAGCGGCGGGTGGATGATCATCCCCGGGTCCTGGAGCAGCGGATTCAGGTCCGTGCCCTCGGTCGGCGCCGGGAAGATGCGCTCGAACGGGTTGGAGGTCAGGGCGGTGAAGGCGATGAACGCCACCGCCACCATGCCCAGCACGGCCAGCACGCGGGCCAGCATCTCCCGCGGCAGGGCGCGGCTGAACACCGCCACGGCCACGGTCCAGGCGCCCAGCGTCAGCACCCAGAAGAGCATCGAGCCCTCGTGACCGCCCCAGACGCCGGTGATCTTGTAGACCAGCGGCAGCGCTGTGGCCGAGTTCTCGGCCACGTAGCGGATCGAGAAGTCGTTGGTGACGAAGGCCGTCGTCAGGATCAGGTAGGCGGCCAGCAGGAAGACGAATTGACCGATGGCCAGCGAGCGGCCGGAGTCCATCAGTCGGGCATCCCCGGTGGCGGTACCGATCAGCGGGAGGATGGACTGGATGACGGCCAGGCAGAAGGCCAGGATCAGGGCAAAGTTGCCGAGTTCACCAAGCATCGTCAGTAATCCCCGACTTCATCGACGGAGTGTTCGACCCGGTCCAGGGCCTCCTGCGCCTCGGCCGGCATGTAATCCTCATCGTGGCGGGCCATGACGTTGTCGGCCTTGAACACCCCGTCGGAGGTGATCCGGCCCTCGACGACCACGCCCTGACCTTCACGGAAGAGATCGGGCAGGATGCCCTCGAAATCGACGGGAACGCTCGCTTGGGTGTCGGTGACCCGGAAACGGACCTGGGTGGAGTTGCTGTCGCGCTCGACCGAGCCGTCCTCAACCATCCCGCCGATGCGAAAGTGCCGTTCCGGCATATCGGACTTGGCCATCACCTCGGATGGCGTGATGAAAAAGGTCATGTTGTCACGGAAGGCGTTGAGGACCAGCGCCGTGGCGACACTCACCCCGGCGACGATACCGAGCACCAAGAAAAGCCTCTGGTGTCGCTTTTTCATCGTCTACTCCCCCTGCGATTGGGCGGCGGTCGCGCGTCGCGACTGCCGCTGAAGCGTGGCCTGCAGGCGACGACGACGGCGGCGGACGAGCAGCCACTCGGCGAGCAGCACCGCCGCCACCATGCCGAACGAGCCCCATACGTACGGCGCGTGACCGCCCATGGCCAGGAAATCACCGATCCCGTCCCACATCAGGCTTCTCCTCCGGATTCCGCGATACGCTGCTCGCGCGCGGTCTCATCGGCCGCCCGCTGGCGCTGGTGACGGGTCAGGCTGCCGGCGGCCGCCGCCCGCGCCCACTCCTTGCTCGATTCGCGACTCAGGGCCTCGGCCTGGGCACGTCGCAGCACGATGGCCGCGGAGTAGATCCAGAAGGCTGCGGTCATCAGCAGCAGCGCGGCGAGCATCGAGTCAGCCATGCTCGGGCCGTCGGAGCGGATCACCGAAGCGCCCTGATGCAGGTTGTACCACCATTCTACGGAAAAATAGATTATCGGTACATTCACCGCGCCGACAATCGCCAGCAGGGAGGCGGCTCGCCCGCCCTTCTCGCGGTCATCCGAGGCGGCGTGCAGAGCAATGTACCCGAGAAAGAGGAAGAGCAAGATCAGCGTCGAGGTCAGGCGGGCGTCCCATACCCAATAGGTGCCCCAGGTGGGCGCGCCCCACAGGGCGCCGGTCCAAAGCCCGAGGAAGGTCATCAGCGCCCCGGTGGGGGCGATGGCCCGGGCCATGATATCCGCCATCTTGATTCGCCAGATCAGATAGATGGCACCGTAAAGGGCCATCAGCAGGTAGAGGAACATCCCCATCCACGCCGCCGGGACGTGGATGAACATGATCCGATAGCTGTTACCCTGCTGGTAATCCGGGGGTGCGACAAAAAACCCCACGTAAAGCCCCGCCACGGCGAACAGGGCAGCGGTCGCCCAAAGCCAGGGGACCAGGCGCTGGGCCAGCACATGGAAGTTGGCCGGCGCCGTGAACTTGAGCCAGGGAATGGATCGAGCGGTCATGCGGTTATCCCGTCGTTCTCCGTAACGCGTAGCTCACTACGCCTTCGAGTCCGGAAACGGGTGTCAAGTTCCCGTTACGCGGACGGTATCATGTCAGTCCAGGGCGATGCGCAGGGCACCGGCGATGGCCAGGGGCACCAGCGGCAGCGCCAGGGCCAGCATCGCCCCGAGCAGCGACAGGTGCGCCTGGTAGGAGGCGTCGAACATCGCCTCCGACACCGCGCCGGCGCCCAGCACCAGCACCGGTACGTAGAGGGGCAGGATGAGCAGCGCCATCAACGCCCCGCCGGCGCGCACGCCCAGGGTCATGGCGGCCCCCACCGCGCCGAGCAGGCTCAGCACCGGGGTGCCGAGTAGCAATGATAGCGCGAGCACGGCAAGCTCCGCGCCCTCCAGCCCGAGCGAATAGCCCAGCGCCGGGGAGAGGATCACCAGCGGCAGCCCCAGCGCCACCCAGTGGGCCATCACCTTGGCCAGGGCCACCAGCGCCAGCGGCTGTGGCGAGAGCGCGAGTTGCTCCAGGGTGCCGTCTCGCCAGTCGTCGGCGAAGAGTCGATCCAGCGAGATCAGGCTGGCCAGGGCCGCAGCCACCCAAACGCCGCCGGGGGCGAGGGTGCGCAGCTTATCCGGCTCGGGCCCGATGGACAGGGGGAAGAGGGTGATGACGATGACGAAGAAGGCGACGACGGTCAGCACGTCCTGCCGGCGCAGTACGATGAGCGAGACGTCGCGCCGCAGGAGTGTCCAGAGAGACCTCACCATGGCGTTCTTCTAGTCCAGATCCAGGATGCGCGGCTCGGGCAGGCCGTCGATGGATTGATGACTGGTGGTGATCACCAGTCCCCCGTCTTGCAGGTGTGCAGCGATGCGCCCGAAGAGCCAGGCGACGGCGCGTCGATCCAGGGCCGTCAACGGCTCATCGAGGATCCACAGACGCGCCGGCGAGAGCAGCAGCCGTGCCAATGCCGTGCGTCGCCGCTGCCCCTGGGAGAGGTAGCGCACCGGGATGTCCTCCCGCCCGGCAAGGCCGGCCTGCTCGAGGGCGTCCAGCCGCTCGTCGAGGGTGGCGGATTCGCCGCGCAGGCCCTGATGGATCTGCAGATTCTCCAGCGGGGTCAGCTCGTCCTTGACGGCGTCGCGGTGGCCGACGTACAGCATCTGCCGACGCGCCCGGTCATCGAGCCGGCGGATCTCCTGATCGAGCCAGCGGATGCGTCCGCGCACCGGCTCGGTGAGACCGCAGAGGGTGCGCAGCAGCGTCGTCTTGCCGCTGCCGTTGCGCCCACGGACAAAAAGCAGTTCACCGGGGCCGAGTTCGAAGGAGACGTCTTCGAAGAGGAACGCCTCGCCGCGGCGACAGGCCAGGTGCTCGACCTGCAGGCGGATCGGCGCCGCCGACGAGGCAGCGCGTGGGGGCTGGTTTTTGGTCTTCGTATTTTGCGGGGCGTCCATCGTCGGTCCCGGTTTGTATCCGATGCCCTGTGACGATCCGGCTCAGGGTACAAAAAAGGGAGCGCCAACTGGCGCCCCCTTCTGGCTCCGCCGTACATTAGCGCGGGCGGAGTGGCTCGCTGGATAGCGAGTCGTTTACGCCGGGGCGTAGACGGAGCACCAGCCCTCGCCCTTGACCAGGACGTCGGTGAAGCTCGGGTGCTCGCAGTAGCCCCAGTCGCCGTCCACGTAATCCACCCAGAACTGGCAGTTCTCGCAGAGCTGACCTTCCTCGTAACGGGCGTGATCGGTGTCGGCGACGTCGTTGACGTAGTCGTGATCGTGGTCGTCCTCGGCCTTGGGCAGGTCCTCCACGTCATCCGGCAGACCGGCGATGGCGGTGCCCTTGGTCGCCAGCGTCGCCAGCGGGATCGCGGCCACGGCCATGGCGCTATTCTTGAGGAACTTGCGGCGGTCAGCGTCAGTCGGGTTGCTCATGCTTCCCCTCCTGTTTCTCTTTCTTTATGAATGTAACCGTGTGACACGGTTTGCAAGCTTTGGTTCCTGGGCCTGGCGAAGCGAGCGTGTCGCCCCGGCCGCAGCGCGGCTCGTCTCATGGCCACGCAGGCTGTAACCTTACTGCCGATATTCGGCCGAGGCAAACGGAGTCGAGCCCTGGCACGCCGATCGACACTGCTGCGCCTGGTGCGCATGCTCCAGCCCTATCGCTGGCGCCTGGCCGCTGCGGCCGCCGCATTGCTGGTGGCAGCCGGTGGTGTGTTGGCGATCGGCCAGGGGCTGCGCCTTGTGATCGACCACGGTTTCACCGACGGCGATCCGGCGATGCTCGACCGGGCACTGCTGGCTACCCTGGCGATGATCCTGATCCTCGCCCTGGCCTCGGCAACCCGCTATTACCTGATCACCTGGATCGGCGAGCGCCTGGCCGCAGATCTGCGCGAACGCCTTTTCCAGCGTCTGCTCCGGCTGGAGCCGGCGTTCTTCGAGCGCACCGGTGCCGGCGAGGTGCAGTCCCGGCTGACGGCCGACACCACGGTGCTGCAGGGGCTCTTCGGCTCGGCACTGTCCATCGCCCTGCGCAACGCCCTGACCTTCGCCGGTGCCCTGGTGCTGCTGTTTGTCACCAGCCCGCGGCTGGCCACCCTGGTCGTGGTAGGCATCCCGCTGATCCTTATCCCGATCTTTTGGTTCGGCCGGCGGGTGCGCAGCCTCTCCCGGGACAGCCAGGATCGGGTGGCCGACGTGGGACGCTTCGCCGGCGAGTCGCTGCACGCCGTTGGGACCGTGCAGGCCTTCGGCCACGAGGCCGAGGACCGTCGGCGGTACGCAGCCCGGGTGGAAGAGGCCTTTGACACCGCCATTCGTCGCACCTGGCAGCGGGCCTGGCTGACCGGGGTGGCGCTGCTCTTTGTCTTCACCGCCGTGGGCGCCGTGCTCTGGCAGGGTGGGCACGATGTGCTCGCCGGTCGCCTGAGCCCCGGCGAGCTCTCGGCCTTCGTCTTCTACGCGGTGCTCGCTGCCGGCTCCGTGGCGGCGATGGCCGAGGTGGCCGGAGAGATCCTGCGCGCCATGGGGGCCACCGATCGCATCTTCGAACTCATCGACGCGGAGCCGCAGATCCGCGCCCCCGATCGCCCCCAGCCTCTGCCGCAGCCGGTGCGCGGGGAGGTGCGCTTCGATGCGGTGACCTTTGCCTATCCGGCTCGCGCCGAGCAGCCCGCACTACGCGAGGTGAGTCTCTGCGCCCGGCCCGGCGAGCGCCTCGCTCTGGTGGGCCCCTCGGGCGCGGGCAAGAGCACACTCTTGCAGTTGCTGCTGCGCTTCTACGACCCGGATGCCGGGCGCGTACTGCTCGACGGGGTCGATCTGCGCGATCTCGATCCGGCGCAGCTGCGCCGTTGCACGGGACTGGTGGCCCAGGAGCCGGTGCTTTTTACCGGCACAGCCGCCGAGAACATCCGCTACGGCCGCCCGGAGGCCAGCGATGCTGAGCTGCGTGCGGCGGCAAGGGATGCGAACGCCCTGGCGTTCCTTGAGCAGCTGCCGCAGGGGCTGGATACGGAACTCGGCCCCGGAGGGGTGCAGCTCTCCGGAGGCCAGCGCCAACGGGTGGCGATTGCCCGCGCCATCCTGCGCGACCCGGCGGTGCTGCTCCTCGACGAGGCCACCAGTGCCCTGGATGCCGAGAGCGAACGGGCCGTGCAGCAGGCCCTGGAGCGTCTCATGGCCGGGCGGACCACACTGGTGATCGCCCACCGACTGGCCACCGTGGTGGCGGCCGATCGCATCGTGGTCCTGGATCAGGGTCGGGTCGAGGCTCAGGGGACCCACCGCGAGTTGCAGGCGCACAGCCCGCTCTACCGGCGTTTCTGTGCGCTGCAACTCGGCGCGACCGCCGGGTCGCAGGTCAACGGCGGGGTGGGCGTGTCATAATGTCGCAGACGATCGGGGAGGAGCCATGCACCGGGTGACCGAAGAGCCCATCGCGCTGGAGCCTCTGCTTGCCGAGACCGCGGATCCGGCCGCTGGGGCCTTGGTGGTCTTCGGCGGGACGGTCCGCGATCACCATGAGGGGCGGCGCGTGGCCGCCATCGCCTACTCGGCGTACCGGCCCATGGCCGAGCGTGTGCTGGCCGAGCTGGAGGCCGAGGTGATCGAGCGCTTCGGCGTCCAGGCGTGCCGGATCGTGCACCGGATCGGCGAGCTGGCCATCGGCGAGGAGAGCGTTGTCGTGGTGGTCCGTGCGGCCCACCGGGCCGAGGGGTTCGAGGCGGCGCGTTACGCCATCGACACGCTCAAGGTCCGGGCGCCATTCTGGAAGGACGAGCATTATGAGGACGGAACCCGCGCCTATCAGGAGGGGGTGCCGCTGGCTCCCCAGAGCGGCGCGGGCGGAAGAACGACTGCCGGGGGAGAGGTATGACGAATCTGACCCGTGAGGCCGTGGAGCAGGCGCTGAGCCAGGTCCGCGACGCGTATCTGGGCACCGATCCGGTGTCCGCCGGGTGTGTCAGCGAGATCACCATCGACGGTGATCAGGTTCGGGTGGTGGTGGAGCTCGGCTACCCAGCCGGGGGATACCGCGAGAGCCTGGGCGAGGAGTTGCGTGCCGCCGTGGAGCAGGGGACTGGCGCCGGCGGGGTCCAGGTCTCGGTGCAGACCCGCATCCACGCGCACGCGGTTCAGCCGGGCGTGAAGGCGCGGGAGGAGATCAAGAACATCATCGCCGTCGCCTCCGGCAAGGGCGGTGTCGGCAAGTCGACGGTGACGGCCAATCTGGCGCTGGCCCTACAGGCCGACGGGGCGCGGGTCGGTGTGCTCGATGCCGATATCTATGGGCCGAGCCAGCCGCGCATGCTCGGCGTGCGCGGGCAGCCGGAGTCCCGGGACGGCAAGCACATGCAGCCGATGCTCGGCCACGGCATCCAGGTGATGTCGGCCGGGTTCCTGGTCGACGAAGAGACCCCGATGATCTGGCGTGGCCCCATGGTCACCCAGGCGCTGGAGCAATTGCTCAGCGAGACGGCGTGGGAGGGGCTCGATTACCTCATCGTGGACATGCCCCCGGGGACCGGGGACATCCAGCTCACGCTGGCGCAGAAGGTGCCGGTCAGCGGCGGCGTGATTGTCACCACACCGCAGGACATCGCGCTACTCGACGCCCGCAAGGGGCTGCGCATGTTCGAGAAGGTGGACGTCGCCGTGCTCGGGATCGTCGAGAACATGAGCACCCACATCTGCTCGAACTGCGGCCACGAGGAGCACATCTTCGGCAGCGGTGGTGGCGCCGCCATGGCGAGCCAGTACGGGGTGCACCTGCTCGGATCGCTGCCGCTGGATATCAGCATCCGCGAGCAGTCGGACAGTGGTCATCCCACCGTGGCCGCGGACCCCGAAGGGCGGATCGCCACCGACTACCGGCACATGGCACGCAGCGTGGCCGCCCAGCTGTCGCTGCGCGAGCGCAGTACCGGTAGCGCTTTCCCGAATATCGTCGTCGGCGACGCCCCCCAGTAGTTTCCCCAGGGCCCGGGCGCGCCGCTCAGCGCGCCCGGGTGGTGGCGTAGGTGGCGAAGCGCCGGAGCAGGGCGGTCGCCTCCGGTGTGTCTGCCACGTTGCGGTAGAGTGCGAGGGGATCGAAGCCCTCCCGGCGCAGGTCCGGGCGACGCTGGAAGATGTAGCCGCGGGTGATCGCCGCATCGAACTCCGGGTGGAACTGCACGCCCCAGGCGTGACGCCCCCAGCGGAACGCCTGGTGGGCGTCGTGCTCGTTGGCGGCCAGCGGGACGGCCCCCTCGGGCAGCTCCAGCACCGATTCCTCGTGGGTGACGTGGGCCGGGAAGTGCTCCGGGAGGTGGGCAAAGAGTGGGTCCTGCGTGCCGGGCGCCAGGCGGCGAACCGAGACCGTGCCGATCTCCCGGCCCCGCGGGTTGGGGCCGGCGCGCCCGCCCAGGGCGTGGGCCAGGAGCTGATGGCCGTAGCAGATCCCCAGGATCGGAGCCCCGGCACGGGCGGCGTGCGCCAGCCAGTCGGCGGCGGCCTCGCTCCAGGGTTCGCGGTGAGAGACCATCGCCGGTGAGCCGGTGACCACGATCCCGGTCGGGTGGGTCGGCTCCGGCAGTGGGGCGGGGCCAGTGGTCACATCCACCGTGCGCCAGGGCACATCGCCCAGGCCGGCGCCGATCCACGCTTCAAAATCACCCTGCCAGCGCAGGGCCGGCAGGGTGCGGCCGGTCTTGATCACCCAGATGCTCGCCTCGCCGGTCTCTTCGTTGCTCATGCCTCAGTGCTCCGTCACGTTCAGCGGTATTCGCATCGTCAGTGCCTATTGCGCCAGGCGGTTGCGTCCGCCCTTCTTGGCCCGGTAGAGGGCCTGGTCCGCGGCCTGGACCACCTCGTCGGCGTTGGCCGCGTTGCTGCTGTCGGCGACGCCGATGCTGATGGTGATCTGGGTCTGCTGCTGGCCGTCCCGGCGGCCGCGCCGGCGGCTGCCGCGTCGGTCGTCGGCCGGGCGGTCGTTACCGCGGACGCGGAACGGCCTGGCTGCGATCGCCTCGCGGACGGCCTCCAGCGCCCCGGTTGCCTGCTCGGGAGTACGCCCCGGGAAGACGACGGCAAACTCCTCACCCCCGTACCGGAATGAACGCCCGCCGGCCCCGACCCGGCCGATCTCCGCCGCCACCCGCCGCAGCACCTGGTCTCCGACCTCGTGCCCGTAGGTGTCGTTGAAGGCCTTGAAGTGGTCGATGTCGATCATGGCAATGGTATACCGTCCGCCCAGCCCCTGTGTCAGCGTGTCCATCGCCCGGCGGTTGGGCAGGCTGGTGAGTCCGTCCCGGAAGGCCATGCGGTGGGCCTCCTGCAGGATCGCGAAGAGCAGCAGGTGCAGGGCGACCACAGCCAGCAGCGTGGGCAGGACCAGGTCGCCATTGCGCATCAGGGCCAGCTCAAGGCCGAGGACGGCGCTGAGCAGCGCACTGAACGCGCCGACGTGCGGCGGGGTGGGGTGCAGCAGGGCCCAGGTGAGCAGGCCGCCGATAGACAGCGCGGCGAGCAGCAAACCCTGTTGGGGCAGGGTGCTCCAATCCGCCAGGGCGGCGGGGAGGAAGTGGGCGCTTGCCAGGGCTTCCAGCCATCCGGGCTGGTAGTGGAAGAGGGCGAGCACCGTCAGCACCTGCAGCGCCAGCGCGGTGCAGCGCAAGATTCCGGAGCGGCTGAGCAGGCCGCGCTCATCGAGCAGAGCGAAGATCAACAGGTTGACCGGCAACAGGATCGCGACCGCGGTGACCCCGTGGGCCGGGGAAGGGGCGATGCCCAGGCCGATGATGGCCAGGCTGATCGCCGCTGCCTGCAGGGCCAGGTTCGCGCGCCGGTAGAGCAGCGCCAGTAGCGCGACAATGCCGCCAGCGATGCCGACGATCTCCACCCGGTGGGCCTCGAGCAGCGCCACGGCTGGGCGCGGGAACGGGGCGTCGAGCAGGACGATCCACGCCGCCATGCCGCTGAGCACCAATAGATGGAGCAGCCAGGCAGAGCTGAGCAGGCGTTGCAGGGCGGCCATGAGATCTCCGTCAGGGGCAGTGGGGCGCGCAGATCACGAATCGTAGCCCCACAGCGAGGCGAGCTGAAAGCGCTGCGCCAACGGCTGGGTCGGTTCCAGGGAGTCGACGTTGGGCATATCCGGCTGACTGGTATCCCGGTAGAGCGGTCGCGCGGTGGGCTGGCCGTTGGCCTTGATCAGGACCGCCACGACCGGGTTCGCGCCGCGGTTGCCGCGATGGATGACTACGCCACGCTCGCCACTGTCCAGGGCCACGCAGCTCCCGGCCGGGTAGATGCCGATGGTCTGGATCAGCCCGGAGAGGAGGTCGCGGTCGTAGATTCGGCCGCTTTGGTCCATGAGCTCGAGCAGTGCCTCGCGCACTGCCGTAGCGGGGCGGTAGACCCGGTGGCTGATCATCGCCAGGTAGGTGTCGGCGATGGTCAGCAGCCGCGCGCCGCGGCAGATCTCCCGGCCACGCAGCCCGGCCGGGTAGCCGCTGCCGTCCAGGCGCTCGTGGTGCTGGGCGACCACCTGGATCCAGGTCTTGTCGGTGACCCCGGCGGCGGTGAGCCGCTCCACCGAGCGTACCGGGTGCTCCTCCAGGTCCCTGCGCTGCGCCTCGTCCAGCGGGGCGCTCTGCCGGTCAAGGCCGTCCTGGATCTCCAGCATGCCCACGTTCGCCGACAGGGCGGCGAGCACGATGGAGCGCCGCTCACTGTCGGGGATCCCCAGCTGGCTGCCGACGACATCGCAGAGGACCGCCTGGCGAATCGGGTGGCGGATCGAGTAGGGGAACGACTCGTCCAGGTGGGCCGCGCCGATGGCGGCATCTGCATCGCGTTCGACCAGATCGCCAATGCGGCTGGCCAGGTGGTCGAGGCGGCGCAGGAAGCGATCGTTGTCCTCGCCCAGCCACTTGAAGGTCTCCTGCAGCGCCCGGCAGATCTGGTGGATCAGGTCAAAGGGATTGCGGAAGGCCGCCAGGGCCAGATCGCGCCGCCGCGTGACGCCGCCGCTCTCCTCGCGCCGGCGGGCCACGTGGTAGGGGGTGCGGCCGATCTGCAGCAGCCGCTCCAGCTGCTCGCGGGAGCGCAGGACCGAGCCCCGGCGCAGCAGCAGGTGCCCGTAGGCGTCCTCGATGTCGTAGGGAACGGGCTTGCCGATCTCCAGGTCGTCGGGTTGGACGACGGCCCGTTTGGTGGGGATGGCCCGCTGGTTCATGATCTCGGTCTCGTATCCGGCTCGCGGTATTCTATCAGGGAATGCGCGGTTATACGCCGGCGAGCAAGGCGAAGACGAGTGGGAGATCGGATGATCCTCGAGGCGCTGATCCTGGTCGTAACCCTGGCGGTCCTGCTGTTGATCGTCGGTTATACGGTGATCACCGGCATCTCGCCGTTGCCCTCCTCGCGTCTGGGGCGGGAACTGGTGGTGGCGGCGCTGCCGAGGGACCTGGAGGGGACCGTGGTCGAGGCCGGTTCGGGGTGGGGCGGTCTGGCGCGAGATGTAGGGCGTCGCTGCCCACGGGCGCGGGTCGTCGGCTATGAACTCTCCCCGCTGCCGTGGCTGTTCGCCGCCCTATTGCAATGGATCCATCCCGTGCCCAACGTGGAATTCCGGCGCCGTGATTTGCGCCGTGTCGCCTATGGCGATGTCCGAGCGGTGGTCTGCTATCTGCACCTGGAGGCGATCCGCGAATTGGAACCGCGCTGGCGCGCGCAGCTGCCGGCAGGGGCGCTGGTGATCAGCAATACGTTCCGCATCCCCGGCTGGCGACCCACTGCGGTGCAGCGGCCGCCGGTGCGCCTGGATGCGCCGGTCTACGTCTACCGCGTGCCGCACGCCTTCGCCGCCGCCGTGGACCTGCGCGGCTAGCTCAGCGGTGGCCGTGGCGACGGCGGATGGCCTCGATCTCGTCGCTGCGGCGCAGAAAGGCCGCCACGCACTCCGTGCAGAGTTTGCCGGCGGTCGCCTCGGCGCGCAGCGTCTCGGTCGCCTCCTTAATGCCCCAGGCCCGCTTGTAGGGGCGTTCGCTGGTCAGGGCGTCGAAGACGTCCGCTACCGCCACGATGCGTCCCTCCAGGGGGATCTGGTCACCGCGCGCCCCGGTGGGATAGCCACTGCCGTCCAGGCGCTCGTGGTGGTAGGCGACGATGTTGCGCATGATGCCCGCCCGCCGGTCCTCACTGAGGCCGAGCTCTTCGGTCATGGCGATGACCATGGCCACGCCACGAGTGACGTGCTCGCGCATCTGCGCGAACTCCTCCTCGGTGAGCCGCCCCGGCTTGAGCAGGATCTCGTCGGGTACGGCGATCTTGCCGACGTCGTGGACCGGCGCGAACTGGTAGACCATCTCGATGTATTCATCGCTGAGCGGATGCGTCCGGGCCAGTTCCAGGGCGATCAGGCGGCTGTACTCCGCCATCCGCGCCAGGTGGCCGCCGGTCTCATCGTCCCGGGCGCGGCCGAAGGCCATGGCCGTGCGTGCCGCGCCACGCAGCGTCTGCGTGGTGCGGATGGAGGTGATGGCGAGCAGGCGGGCCAGGTCGATATACGGCGCCAACCGCTCGATAACGGCGTCCGAAAAGTAGCCCGGCTGCCGCGAGTTGAGGAAGAGGAAGCCGAAGAAATCCTCCTCGTGCTGCAGCGGTAGGATCAGCCCGGAGCGCAGGCCGGATTGGCGGATGCTCACGGTGTGCCGTCGCCCGCTGGGGTGGGCTTCGTAGTCGTCGATGACCCGGACCTGGGGCGCCTCGGCCAGGGCGTGCAGGGTGGGCACCTCGGCCAGGTCGGTCTCGTAATGATCCAGCGGGCTGGGGGCGTCACCGCCGGCGCCATAGGTCTTGAGGCGGTTGGCGTCGGCTTCGTAGATGGCTACGGCGATGCGGTGGATGGCGCCATTGGCCAGGGCCTCGTTGATGTGATGGCGCAGACGTTCGAAGCGCTCGCTCAGGCGCAGGTGAGGCTCCTGGCTGCTCAGCGGCAGGCTGTCCAGCGCGACGGCACAGGAGGGGCCAGCCAGCGGGTTGTTCGGCGTTTCGTGGGCACCCATGACATCTCCGGCGGGTTCGGGAGGGGGCAACGGGTGTCCATACCCTCATTTGATGGTCCGCAAAAGTACCACAAATTTCGCGGTTGTGGTGATGGATCCGCTGGTTGGCCCGATCGGGCGCGTTGACAGCTGCCCTGAGCCGGCCGTAGAGTCCAGCCTCTCCCAGGTGACCCGGCCCATGGATCCGTGCCGGGGCCGTCCGCCAACGTCGGGCCCAGCGGGCTACGTGGCGAACGGTCGGGAAGTCGGTGCGCCCGGCGGCCGTCCGCGAGGCGGTGGCGGGCAAGGCCGACGCTGTCCCCGCAACGGTAGGCGAGTGCGGGCGCTGCAAGGCCACTGCACCCCCGGTGTCCACCTGGGCACCTGGTGCGGGAAGGCGCAGCGCCCGGGGCGATTCCCCCGCTCGCGAGCCCGGAGACCGGCCTGGGGGTTGCAGCCACACGGCGGGGAACCGTGCGTGGCGGTGACAGCCCTGGCCGCAGCACCGGCGTCGCGGTGGTATGTGCCCTGTCTCCGACCCCCCATTCCCCCCGCATGGCGCACTCGGATCCCAGGACTGGAGGAGCCATGCACCGCTATCCATTCATCGCACTCGCAGCAGGGATCGCCCTGATCCTCGGCGGCTGTGGCGATGCCCGCGACACGGCCCCATCGGATCCGGCCGGCGAGCAGACCCATGAGGTCGAGGATATGCTCGGCCGCAGTGTCGAGGTCCCGGAGTCCGTCGAGCGGATCGCCACGGTCAACGTCGACGCCTTCCGTATGGCCCTGCACCTGGGGGTTGAGGACCGCCTGGTGGGCATCCCCAGCGACATGTACGGGTCGCGTTTCTCCGCCGCCAAGCCCATCGAGGTGGAGGCCTTCGGCCGCCTCGACGAGGTGGCGATGGTCGGTGGCGGTCAGCCCGGCTCGGAGTTCAGCGCCGAGCGGGTGCTGGCCACGGAGCCGGATCTGTTCATCTACTGGGCCTTCAGCCGCGGTGATGACGACCAGGCCATGGCCGAGCAGGCCGAGCGCTATCAACAACAACTCGGCGTCCCGGTGCTGGCCCTGAACACCCTGGGGCGGGAGCGAGCCTCCCAGGAGGCCGTCGAGGAGCAGATCGAGCAGGCCTATCGGCTCCTCGGCGAAGTGACCGGGCGCGAGGAGCGGGCCGAGGAGTTGCTCGACTTCTACCACGCCACAGTCTCCGCCGTTCAGGAACGGGTCGCCGACGAGCGGCCGCCTCGGGTCTATCTGGCCCACCGGCGCAACCTCTACAACCACGTCTCGTTCTATTTCCCGGTCGAGCAGCTCGGTGCCGAGATGGTCACCGCCGGTCGTGCCGGGGATGACGGCGAGGTCAGTGCCGAGGAGCTGGTGCGCTGGGATCCGGAGCACATCCTGCTCCACACGCCCTCGCAGGCGAGCCGCGTAGACCGCGAAGAGGTCCTTGGGGATGAGCGCCTCTCCGGTGTGGAGGCCATCGAGGCGGAGCGCATCCACCGCTTCAAGGGCACTTACATGGGCTGGGATCTGGCCACCGGGCTGATCGACCTGGTGCACATGGGGCGGGTGCTCTATCCCGAGGCCATGGCGGAGGTCGATCTGCGCGAGCAGGGTGAGGAGATTCTGGAGGTCTTCTACGACGACCCCGGGCTCTACGATCGGCTCTTGAAGCTGAGCAGCCTCGAGGATGACTGAGGCGGCCGTCGACAGCCCGGGGCGAGCAGCCCCGGCATCGGGGGTGATCGACGACTATGCGCGGGCCATCTGGCGTCGCAGCCTGGTGCTGCTCGGCCTGGCGATGGCCCTGATCGCTACTCTGGTCTTCGGCCTGGCGCTGGGCCCGATGGGCATCCCACTGAGCGAGGTGGTGCAGGCGCTGGTGGCCCGACCGCTGGGGGCGTCCTGGGTCAGCGCGCAGACCGAGAACGTGGTCTGGAACATCCGCCTGCCGCGCCTGGCCACCGCGGTGGTGGCCGGCATGGGGCTGGCGCTCGGCGGCGTGATCCTGCAGAGCCTGTTGCGCAACCCCATGGCCTCGCCGTTCACCCTGGGGATCGCCTCGGGGGCCTCGCTGGGGGCGGCGCTGGCGATCATCTTCGGCTTCTCGGCCTTCGGTGTGTACGGCATCGTCGGCAACGCCTTCCTCTTCGCCATGGCGGTGTCCATGCTCATCCTGCTCATCGGGCAGTGGAAGGGGGCGACGCCGATGAGCCTGATCCTCGCCGGCATCGCGCTGATGTACTTCTTCGGGGCGACGACGACGCTGCTGATCTACTTCGCCGACGCCGACGCCACCCGAGAGGTGATGTTCTGGAGCGTGGGCAGCCTCAGCCGCGCCGACTGGGAGAGCTTCGCCTTCATCACCGCGGCGCTGGCGCTGACCCTGCCCGTGTTTCTGTGGAAGAGTGGCGACCTGAACCGGTTGCTGCTCGGTGACGAGACTGCGACCAGCCTGGGGATTGCCGTCGGCCCCCTGCGCATCGGCCTGATGTTTCTGGTCGCGCTGCTGGTGGCGGTGACCGTGGCCTTCACCGGCGGCATCGGCTTCCTCGGACTGGTGGCGCCGCACCTGGCGCGGCTTCTGATCGGCTCGGATCACCGTTTCCTGATCCCGGCCACGGCGCTGATCGGTGCGCTGCTGCTGACGCTGGCGGATATCGTCTCGCTGCACGCGTTCGCCTCGGTGGTCTTGCCGGTGGGCGTGGTCACGGCGTTTATCGGCTCGCCGCTGTTCATCTATCTGATCCTGCGCCGCCGCGAGGCGGGAGGAAGGCCGTGACGGCAACCGGGATTGAACTGCGCGGCGTACGCTACGCCTACCGCCGCAGCGAGGTGCTGCGCGGGGTCGATGCCCGGGTGGAGGCCGGCGAGGTGGTCGCGCTGATCGGGCCCAACGGCTCCGGCAAGAGTACGCTGCTCAAGTGCATCAGCGGCATCCTCCGCCCCCGCGAAGGGTCAATCACCATCGGCGGTGAGCCGGTGCGCGGGCAGCGGCAGTCGCGCATTGCGCGCTCGCTCTCCTACGTGGCGCAGACCGCCGACGCGGTCTATCCGCTGACCGTGCTCGAGAGCGTGCTGCTCGGCCTGCGCCGGGCCAGCTGGCGGCACGACCCGGCGGACCTGGCCCGCGCCGAGGCCGTCCTCCGGCGTCTCGGCATGGCCGATCTGGCCCAGGCACCGCTGACCGAGATCAGCGGCGGTCAGCAGCAAAAGGCGGCCATCGCCCGGGCCCTGGTTCGGCAGACGCCGTACCTGCTGCTCGATGAGCCGACCAACCACCTGGACATGAAACACAAGCGCGACGCCATCGAGATCCTCACCGCCTGCGCCCGGGAGCAGGGGCAGGGCGTGTTGGTGGTGCTCCACGACATCAATATCGCGGTACAGCTGGCCGACCGCATCGTGCTCCTGCGCGACGGTCGGGTGATGGCCGACGGGCCGCCGCAGGCGGTCATCGACCCGCCAACCCTTCACGCCGCCTACGACGTGGAGGTTCGGGTGGTCGAGGATCAACAAGCGCCTTTCGTGGCGGGGTATCGGTTTCAACAAGGGGGACAGGCATGAGCGGGGAGGTTTGGTTCGTCGGCGCGGGCCCGGGTGCGGCCGATCTGATCACGGTCCGTGGCCGTGACCGGGTGGTCGCGGCGGATGCGATCCTCTACGCCGGCTCCCTGGTCCCCGCCGAGGTACTGGAATGGGCGCCGCCCCACTGCGAGGTCGCCGACTCCAAGGGCATGACCCTGGAGGCGATCCAGGACTGGTTGCTCGAACGCGCCCAGGCGGGCAGTCGCGTGGTCCGACTGCAGCCGGGGGATCCGGGGCTTTACGGCGCCTTCGTGGAGATCGTGCGTCCGCTGGATGCGGCCGGTATCCCGGTCCACCTGGTGCCCGGGGTGACCTCGGCCATGGCGGCTGCTGCGGCGGCGGGCGAGAGCCTGACCCTGCCCGAGGGGACCCAGACGGTGATCTTCACCCGGGTGGAGGGGCGTACTCCGATGCCCGCCGGCGAGCAGCTTGCCGACCTGGCGCGTCACGGCAGCACCCTGTGTATCTATCTCTCGATCACCCTGCTGGAACGCTTGAGCGATGCCCTGTGCCAAGGCGGCTGGGAGGAGGACGCCCCGGTGGTGGTGGTCCACCGCGCCTCCTGGCCCGGGGTCGAGCAGGTGCTGCGCACCTGCATCCGCGATCTCGCCGCGGACTGCCGTGCCGCCGGGCTCAACAGCCAGACCATGATCCTGGTCGGACCGGCGCTGGGGGCGCGGCAGGGTGCGCCGGCGGCGCGCTCGCGGCTCTACGATCCGGACTTCGCGCACCGTTTCCGCCGCCGTGAAAGTTGAGGACGTTTCTGAATGACTGATTGTATCCTTCTGATTGGGCACGGATCGCGCCAGGACGACGGCAACGAGGAGATCCGCCGCTTTGCCGATATGCTCGCCGAGCGCTATCCCGATTGGCTGCTGGAGACCTGCTTTATCGAGTTCGCCGATCCGCTGCTTGGCGAGGGGCTCGATCGTGCCGCGGCGCGGGCGGATCGGGTCATCGCGGTGCCGCTGATCCTCAACGCCGCGGGGCACGTGAAGCTCGAGATCCCCGAGCAGATCGATGCCGCCCGCACCCGCCACCCGGGGGTGGACTTCCGGCTGGCCCGCCACCTGGGGGTCAGCGAATCGTCGCTGGGCCTGGTCGAGCGCCGTCTGCGCGAGGCCATGCAGGTACTGAACGTGCCCGATCCGCGGACCACCGGCGTCATCCTCCTCGGCCGCGGCTCCTCGGATCGCACCGCCAACGGGGAGCTGGCCCGGCTGGCGCGCTGGCTCTACGAGGGCGGTGAACACGAGCTGGTGGATATCGCCTTCACCGGGGTGACCCACCCGCGTCTGGAGGCCGTGGTGCAGCGCCACCATCTGCTGGGTGCGACGCAGCAGGTGGTGCTCCCGTACTACCTGTTCACCGGACGGCTGATCGAGCGCATCGAGCAACAGGTGGAGCGGTTGCGCGTGCAGTACCCGCGGACGGCCTTTGCGCTGGCCGACTACCTCGGCTTCGAGCCGGAGGTCTTCGACCTGATCGCCCACCGGGTCGAGGAGGCGCGGGCCGGGCAGGGTATGCTCGAGTGTGACGGCTGCCCGCACCGGGCTGCCGCGGCGCACCATCACCATCATCACCACCACCACTGAGGAAGGCGCCATGTCCCGTCAGCCGTCGGTGACCGAGCAGCAGACCGCCTCCGGACGGCAGATCGAGGCGTGCTCCTTCGCCCGCGTCGACGCCGAAGCCGGGGACCGCAGTGGCTACGATGCCGCGCAGTGGACCGTGGTCCGGCGCATGATCCACGCCACCGCGGACTTCGATTTCAATGGCGTGACCCGTTTCCATCCCCAGGCCGTGATGGCGGGGGTCGCCGCGATCCGCGCCGGGGCGCCGCTGTTCGTCGATGTGGAGATGATTCGGGTCGGCCTCTCGGCGGCGCGTCTGCGCCATTTCGGCGTCGAGGCCCACTGCCTGATGAACGACCCGCAGGCGGCGGAGCGTGCCGAGCGGGCGGGCACGACCCGGGCCGAGCAGGCCGTGGCCCTGGCTGCGGAGCAGGGCCGGCTCGACGGTGCCATCGTCGCCGTTGGCAACGCGCCCACGGCGTTGCGGGCGGTGCTCGCCCGCATCGAGCGCGGCGAGGTGGCGCCGCGGCTGCTGATTGCCATGCCGGTGGGCTTCGTGGCGGCGGCCGAATCCAGTGATGAGGCCATGGCACAGCAGCAGATCCCCTGGATCGCCACGGCCGGGCGCAAGGGCGGAACCCCGGTGGTGGTGGCCTGCCTCCATGCCCTGCTCGCACTCGCCGAGGAGGAGGGCGCTTGAAGCCGGCGTGCACCATTGTCGGGGTGCTCGACGACGGACCCGCGGCACTGAGCCCGCAGGCCCGGGAGGCCATCACCGCCGCGGACCGGCTGATCGGCGGGCGGCGCGTGCTCGAGCGCTACGCGTCGTTGGCCCCCGCGGCCGAGTGCTACGACCTGACCCGATCGGTGGCCGAGGTGCCGGCCTGGGTTGAGGCAGGTGCTGCTGCAGGGCAGCGGGTGGTGGTGCTCGCCAGCGGTGATCCGCTCTGCCACGGCATCGGTGAGCGCCTCGTCGCAGCGCTCGGGGCCGAGCGCTGCCGGGTCCTGCCCGCCCCCTCGCTGGTCCAGCTCGCCTGTGCCCGGCTGGGCTGGTCGGTTGCGCCCACCGCCATCGTCTCCGTGCACGGCCGCGGCGCCGGCGACTGGTCGGCGCAGACGGCGTCGCCGGATCACCCGCTGAGCGGCGTACTGCGTGCCCTGGCCAACCATGAGCAGGTGGCGGTCTACACCACCGGTGAGAACGGCGCCGACTGGCTCGCCCGACAGCTGCTGGCCGTCGGTTACACGGACACGGAAGTGGAAGTCGCGGCCGTGGCGCGCATCGGTCGGGCCGATGAGACCTGCCATCCGCCGGAGGGGCTCTGCAGCGCCGCGCAGCGTCCCTGCCCGCAGCCCCACGTCGCGCTGCTGCGGCGCCGGGCCGTCCCGGCCACGCCCTTCGCCGGCGCCGACGACGCCTTCGTCCAGCGCCGTCCCCAGCGTGGGCTGATCACTAAGCGGGAGGTGCGCGCCGTGGCCCTTGCCGGCCTGGCTTTGACGCCCGAGAGTCGGGTATGGGACATCGGCACCGGCTCCGGTGCCGTGGCCCTTGAGGCCGCGCGGCTTGCTCCTCACGGGCACGTCTGGGCCATGGAGCGCCGCGCCGAGGATCTGGCCATCGCCGAGGAGAACCGGCGGCGGCGCCGGGCCGGCAACGTCACGCTCTATCACGGCGAGGCGCCGCAGGGGCTGGAGGCGTGGCCCGATCCGGATGCGGTGTTCATCGGTGGCTCCGGCGGGGCGCTGGGGGCGCTGATCGACGGCTGCCTGCAGCGCTTGCGCCCGGATGGCCGACTCGTTGTCAACGTGGTGACCCTGGAGAACCTGCACCGGGCCTCGGAGCGACTCGACGCAGCCGCCGCTGCAGGAACGGTGCAGTGGGAGGCGGTGCAGCTGCAGGCCAGTCGCAGCGGCGAGTTGGCCGGAATGCGCACCTTCCGCGCGGAGAACCCGGTCTGGGTGATCATGGCGAACAAGACGGAGACAGCATGACAGCATCCTCGGGGCGATTGATCGGGGTTTCGCTCGGTCCCGGCGATCCGGGGTGGATCACGCGACGGGCGTGGCAGGTGCTTCAGGGACCGGCCCGCTGGGCCTACCCCGTGCGGGCCGAGGGGCAGCGCAGCTACGCCCTGGAGATTGTCGAGCGTGGCGGTCTGGTGGCCCCGGACGACGCCATGCCCCTGGTCTTCCCCATGACCCGGGATCCGGCGACGCTGGCCGTGCACTGGGGACGGGCGGCGCAGACCGTCGCCGCCACCCTGGCCCAGGGCCGTGACGTAGCGTTCCTGGTGGAAGGGGATGCCTCCACCTACGCCACCTTCGGTCACCTGGCGCGGACGGTCCTCGCCGAGACGCCGACGGCCGAGGTGGAGACCATCCCCGGCGTCGCCTCGTTCCTGGCTGCCCCGGCGCGGGTCGGCTGGCCGCTGGCGACTCAGGACGACGCCCTGGCGGTCCTCCCCGGCGGCTACGGCATGGAGACCGTCGAACGGCTGCTCCCGGAGGTGGATACCCTGGTGCTGCTCAAGGTCAAGCCCTTGCTCGAGCCCCTGATCGACCTCCTGGAGGGTCAGGGACTGCACGGTCACAGTGTCTTTGTCGAGCGCCTTGGCACCCCGCAGGAGCGGGTGGTGACCGACATCCGGCAGCTGCGCGGCGAGGTGGTTCATTACCTGTCCCTGCTCATGGTCTGCAAGGGCGCCGGTGTCGCGGCCGACGTCGGTGGGCCAGCTCGATGAGCGCCTCGGGCGCCGGGCTGGTGCTGGTCGTGGTCAGCCGCGGTGGCGCCAGCAGTGCGGCTCGCCTGGCAGCACTCTGGCCGGGGGCGGAGATCCTGGCCACGGAACGGGTCGCCCCCCTGTTGGCCGATCACACCGAACGCTGCACCGCGGTCGCCGCCGGCGCCCTGGGCGAGGCCATCGGCGAGCGCCTGCAGCAACCGCTTGAGCAGGTGATCTGCTTCTCCTCGGTGGGGGCCTGCGTGCGCCTGCTGGCCCCGCACCTGGTCGATAAGACCCGCGACCCGGGCGTGGTGAGCGTCGATGAGTCGGGTCACTTTGCAGTGGCCGTGCTCGGCGGCCACCTGGGCGGCGCCAATGCCTGGACGCAGCGGGTGGCCGCCGCACTCGACGCCACGCCGGTGGTGACCACCGCCTCGGACCGTCGCGGGCTGCCCGCCGTCGATCTGCTCGGCCGCGAACAGGGCTGGCAGGTGATCGCCTCCGGCGCCGCCCTGCGCGCCGCGGCCGCGGCGCTGCTCAACGACGAGCCGGTGGCCCTGATCGAGGAGGCGGACACCTGGCGCCCGGACACGCCGCCGCCGGCCAACCTGCATCGGCTGAGCGATGCGCAGGCGCTCGACCCCGGGGCTTACAGCGCCGTGCTCTGGGTGCGGCAGGAGGTGCCCCCGGAGCCCTGGCCGACACGTCTGGGCGATCGGCTGGTACGCTACCGACCCGCGCGGCGGAGGACCTAGTGCCGCGCGTCGTCTTGGGGATCGGTTGCGACCGCGGTGCGGGCCGCGAGACGGTGGCCGCGGCAGTCGCCGCGGCCCTTGCCGAGGCCGGGCTGGAGCATGCCGATGTGGTGGCGCTGGCCAGCATCGAGCTCAAGCGCGACGAGCCGGCACTCCATGCCCTGGCGCGGGCCCACGGCTGGCCCCTGGTTTTTTATCCGGCGACTGAGCTGGCCGCGATCCCGGTGCCGCACCCCTCGGAGGTGGTGCGCCGGCACACCGGGACGCCGGCGGTCGCCGAGGCGGCGGCGCTGTGTTGGGCCCAGGCCACCAGCGCCGATCTGATCATCGAGAAACGCCGCTGGCGGGGTGAGGACGGACGCCACGCCACGGTGTCGATTGCGAGGCTGAACGAATGACAGGCGACGTTGCCCCCCCGGGGCGGATCCTGCTGGTGGGGATCGGCCCGGGTGACCCGGCGCACATGACGGCGCGGGCCCGAGAGGCGATCACCGAGGCCGAGGTGGTCATTGGCTACCAGACGTACCTGAAGCTGATCCCGGAGCTGCTCGAGGGCAAGACGGTGATCGGCAAGGCGATGACCGAGGAGCTGGATCGGGTCGAGGCGGCCTGGGAGGCGGCCCGGGCCGGCCAGGTGGTGGCCCTGGTCTCCTCCGGGGATGCCGGAGTCTACGGCATGGCCGGGCCCACCTACGAGTTCATCCTGCAGCGCGGCTGGCAGGGCGGGGCCGGGGAGGTCGAGGTCGAAGTGATCCCCGGGGCCTCGGCGCTGTCCACCTGCGCCGCGCTGGTCGGCGCCCCGCTGACCCACGACTTCTGCACCATCTCGCTCTCCGACCTGCTCACCCCCTGGCCGGTGATCGCGCGCAGGCTGGACGCCGCCGGGCGCGGCGATTTCGTCACCATCCTCTACAACCCGGCGAGCAAGCGCCGGCGCGCGCACATCGCCCGGGCGCAGGAAATCCTGCTGCGTCATCGGGATCCGGACACGCCGGTGGCGGTGGTCCGCTCCGCTTACCGAGAGCGTCAGCAGATCCAGCACCTGACCCTGGAGGCGCTCCACGAGGCCGAGCCGAGCATGCTCAGCACGGTGATCATCGGCAACCGGTCGACCCGCTTCGAGCACGGGCGGATGGTGACCCCACGGGGCTACACCGCCAAGTATGCCGAGGGCGGCACGCCCGTCTCCGGCGAGCAGCGTGGCCGCTCCCTGAGCCTGGGCCTGGAGGGGTGGCCGGTGGTACTGCGCCAGTGGCTGCGTGAGCAGCCGTCGCCGAGCCTGGAGGCCGCCGCAGAGCACTTCGATATCCCCTGGGCGGAGGCGCTTGCTGCGGTGGCCGACGACGTGGCAGAGCCGGATACGCCGTTTATGACCAGCCGGATCGAGGTCGCGGATCTACCCCACCACCTGGACGAATGCCGCCAGTGGCCGCGGTTGCGCGCTGTGGTGCGCGGCCCGGCCGGGACGCGCATGGTCTGCTCGGTCGCCGGGGCCGGCCTGCGCCACGACGGCCAGACCCTGGTGCTCGGCTCCGGCGGGGGGCGGGTTGAACTCGACTGGGAGCGGGTGGCGGCGGGCTGGGCCCTGGCCGGGGCCTGCCAGCACTGCAGCCTTGAGCTCGTGGACCGGCGCGGCCGCGGCCTGTTGTCCCTGCAACGGATCGTCGAAACGCCGAGGGCGGGCTGAATCGATGCACCATTACCCGATCTTCCTCAAGCTCGACGGTTGCCGCTGCCTGGTGGTCGGTGGCGGTGAGGCGGCGGCGCGCCGTGCCGGGGATCTGCTCGATGCCGGGGCGCGGGTGGAACTGATCACCCCGGAACCGGGGTCCTCCTGCGAGCAGCTGCTGGAGAACGCGGGGGAGGCGTTGAGTCATCGCGCTGAAGTCTTCACCCCGGGCATGGAGGCCGGTGCCGCGCTGGTGGTGGGCGCCACCGGGGAAGAGGCCACCGACCGGGCCGTCTACCAGGCGTGCCGCGCGCGCGGCATCCCGGTCAATGTCGCCGGACGGCCGACGCTGAGCACCTACATCACCCCGGTCTTGGTCGATCGCTCGCCGCTGCAGCTGGCGATCTCCAGCGGCGGCGCGGCGCCGGTGCTGGCGCGGCAGATTGCCAGCCGGCTGGAGACCTTGATCCCGGCCGCGTACGGCCGCCTGGCGGGTCTGGCCGGGCGCATGCGCGAGCGTGTGCGCGCTGCGCTGCCGGATAAGGACTGGCGGCTGCGCTTCTGGGAACAGGTCTTCGACGGTGCGGCGGCAGAATCGGTGCTCGCCGGCCGTGAGGCGGAGGCAGAGGCGGAGCTGATGCGCCTGTTGGAAGAGGAGCAGGCGCGGCCGGCCCCGCAGGGGGAGGTCTTCCTGGTCGGCGCCGGCCCCGGGGACCCGGATCTGCTGACCTTCCGCGCCCTGCGGCTGATGCAGCGCGCCGACGTGGTCCTCTACGACCGGCTGGCGGCGCCGGCGCTGCTCGATCTGGTGCGCAAGGAGGCGGAGCGGATCCCCGTGGGCAAGCGGCGTGGACGCCACACCCTGCCCCAGGAGCGGATCAACGAGCGGCTTGTCGAACTGGCCCGCGAGGGCAAACGGGTGCTGCGTCTCAAGGGGGGCGACCCGTTCCTTTTCGGCCGTGGCGGCGAGGAGATCGAAGGGCTGATCGAGCACGACATCCCCTTCCAGGTGGTGCCCGGCGTCAGCGCCGCCCAGGGGGCGGCCAGCTACGCCGGTATCCCGCTGACGCACCGCGACTACGCCCAGAGTTGCCGCCTGCTCACCGGACACCGCCGGGCCGGGCACCCGCAGATGAAGGCCCACGCCCCGTATCGTTGTGACGAGACCCTGATCATCTACATGGGCTTGGTCAATCTGGAAGCCGTCTGCGAGCAGCTGTGCGAGTGTGGGTTGCCCCCGGAGCATCCCGCTGCCGTCGTCGCCCAGGCGACCACGCCGCAGCAGCGGGTGGTCCTCGGCAACCTGCGCACCCTGGCCCAGCGCGTCCGTGACGAGCGGGTCGAGAGCCCCGCACTGGTGGTGGTGGGGCCGACGGTGCAGCTGCATCCGCGGCTGGGTTGGTACCGCGGTGAGGCGGAGGGGCGCGACGCGGCCGCCAGCATTGACCCGTGCTGGACGGGTGGCCTGCACGACTGACCCGTTGCGATGACGATGAGCGACGACGCCGCTGACTCGGTCCTGCCCATCGACTCGCTGTGCCCGGCGTTTCAGGCGGCGCTGGAGCAGGGACACTGCGTGGTGGCCGCGGCGACCGGCTCCGGCAAGTCGACCCGGCTGCCGGTTTGGGCGGCCGAGACCCGGGGGCCGGTGCTGGTGGTTCAGCCGCGCCGGGTGGCGGCCACCAGCCTGGCCCGTTTCGTCGCGGCACAGCTGGCATCGGCGCCGGGCGAGCAGGTCGGCTACGCGGTTCGCCTGGAGCGCCGCTACTCGGAACAGACCCGCATCCTGTTCGTCACCCCCGGGGTGGCGCTTCGCTGGCGGGCTGAGGGGCGTCTGGCCGGTTTCGCGACGGTGATCCTCGATGAATTCCATGAGCGGCGCTGGGACACCGACCTGCTCCTGGCCTTGCTGCGCAACGACGCCACCCAGCACCTGGTGGTCACCTCCGCGACCCTGGAGGGAGAGCGGCTGGCCACGCAGCTCGATGGCACCTATCTGGAGTCGCCGGGACGAGGCCACCCGGTCGAGGAGCGGCACCTCGCCGAGGAACCGCGCGCCATGCCGCAGCAGCGCGACCTCGATCAGCGGATGGCGGCGGCCATCCGGCAAGCGCTGGAGGAGACCGGCGGGGACGTGCTCGCATTCCTGCCGGGGCAGGGGGAGATCGAGGCGGTCCGCCGGGCGCTTTCTGGGGTGCCGGCGGAGGTGGTGCGGCTCCACGGCGGGGTGCGGCTGGCCGAGCAGCGCCAGGCCCTGGAGCCCGGCTCGGCGCGGCGGGTGGTGCTGGCCACCAACATCGCCGAGACCTCGCTCACCGTGCCGGGGGTCACGGCGGTGGTGGACAGCGGGCTGGAGCGGCGTACCCAGCGCCGCAACGGGCGCACCGTCCTTGCGCTGCAGGCGATCTCCCGCGCCAGCGCAGCCCAGCGGGCCGGGCGCGCGGGGCGGCTGCGGCCGGGCACCTGCTACCGGTTGTGGGGGCGCGCGGCGCCGCTGCCCGAGCGCGCCCCACCGGAGGTGCTGCGCGAGGACCTGACCGAGCTGGTCCTGGCCGCCGCCTGTGCCGGCTACGCGGTGGCCCAGCTGCCGTTCATCGACCCGCCGCGTAGCGAGAGCTGCGAGCAGGCACAGCGGCTGCTTCGTGACTTGAGGGCGCTGGATGAGGCCGGCTGCGTCACGCCGCGGGGCCGTCGGCTGTTCGGTATGCCGGTCGACCCGGAGTTGGCACACCTGGTCCTGGCCATGCCCGATCAGCACAGTGGCGGGCTCATGGCGGACTGGGTGGCGGCGCTCGCGGCCGGGGATCGCTGGCTGCAGATCCGTGCCGACGCCGATGAACGCCAGGCGCTGGCCGGCGTGCTCGGTCAGCGCTGCGATGCCCGGTTGCGGATCGCGGCGCTGCGCTGCGAGGAACTCCCCGGCGTGCGCATCGATCCACGGGGACGCGAGGAGGCACGGCGGCTGGCCGGGCAGTTGCGCGAACTCCTGGCACTGCCGCCGCTGCCCGCATCGGTGGAACGGGCGGCAGCCGATGGCGTGCCCGGTCTGGATGCGGCGACGCTGGAGCGTGCCCTGACCGCAGCGGCGCGGGCGCTGCCGACCTGGGTCTATGTGCGGCGCGAGCGCAGGCGGCAGGCCCTCGGCAACGGTGCCGGTGATGAGGTGGTCATCGGCGAGCGTGCCTGGTTCCCCGAAGATGCCGAGGCGGCCCTGGTGCTCGGCGCGCACAGTGTCCCCGGGCGGGGCACCCGGCAGACCATCAGTGTGGCCACGGCCCTGGCCCCGCTGCCGCTGCGATGGGTCATCGCCAGTGGCGCCTGCAGCGAGCGGATCAGCGCACCGGCATGGCAGGAGGAGCGGTTGACCGCCCGGCGCGAGTGGCTGTTCGCCGAGCGCTGCATCGGCAGCGAGGAGGTGGAGCCGGCGGGTGCCCAGGCCCGCGAGGCGGCGGCGGATCTGATCCTCGACGGGAGGCTACTGGCCCCGGCCGGACCTCGCCTGGAGGATGACCTGGAGGCGTGGGCGCTGTATGCGGCCCTCGGGTATGCCGAGGGGAGCGTGCCCGAGGCGCGTGATTGGCTGCTGGAACAGCTGCAGCGCCTGGGGGTGGAATGCGGCGAGGACCTGGCGCTGCTCGAGCCCGGGGATCTGCGCTTTGCCGGGGTGCCGGAGTGGCAGCGGCCCGATTTCGACGAGCGCTTCCCGCGCCGGGTCCAGCTGCCCGACCTGGAACTGCGCATCCACTACCACGTCCGCCGCCGCGAGGTGGTGGCCGAGAAGGTCGGCGGGATCCGCCGCACCGACCCGAAGCGCTGGGAACTGCCGGCGTGGCCGGGGTGGCGGGTTCGTTTCCAGCGGGCCAGTCGCGTCGTTGATATTCGGTAGGGGTGATGACGGAACAGACCGATGTGATCGTGATTGGCGCCGGTGCCGCCGGGCTGATGTGTGCCGCCACCGCCGGCGCACGGGGGCGGCGCGTGGTAGTGCTTGATCACGCCCGCAAGCCCGGGCGCAAGATCCTCATGTCCGGGGGTGGGCGCTGCAACTTCACCCACCTGAGCAGCGGGCCGGAACACTTCCTCTCGGCCAATCCGCGCTTTTGCATCTCGGCACTGCGCCGCTATCCGCCGGCGGCCTTCCTGGAACTGATCGAGCGCCACGGCGTTGCCTACGAGGAGCGGGAGCCGGGCCGGCTGTTCTGTCGCGACTCGGCCCGACCGGTCCTCGACCTGCTGCTCGACGAATGTGCTCGCGCCGGTGTGGAGCTGCGCATGAGGACCGGGGTCCTTGGGGTTGAGGCGACGGGGGAAGGCTTCGCCGTGGCCACCCCGACGGGCACCGTGCACGCCGAGGCGCTGGTGGTGGCCACCGGGGGCCTGTCGATCCCCCGGATGGGCGCCAGCGGCCTGGGATATGCCATCGCCCGGCAGTTCGGCCTGCCGGTGCAGCCGACCCGCCCGGCCCTGGTGCCGCTGACCCTGCCGCAGCGCCTGCAACAGGCGCTGGGTGAACTGGCCGGGATCAGCATCCCCGTGCGGGTGCGCTGCGCGGGGGCGGAATTCCGCGATGACCTGCTGATCACCCACCACGGGTTGAGCGGACCGGCCGCGCTGCAGGCCTCCAACTACTGGGAGCCGGAGACCCCCTTGAGCCTGGATTGGCTACCGGATGCGGCCGTGCGCGAGGAGCTTGCCCGGGGGCGTAGCGGACGCGGCCAGCGGGCCCTGCAGCGTTGCCTGGAGCGGCACCTGCCCCGACGCCTGGCCCGGACGTTGTGCGAGCTCGAGGGCTGGTCGGGACCGTTGCAGGGCTACAGCAACCAGGCCCTGGATGAGGTGGCCCGGCGTCTGGAGGACTGGCGATTGACGCCCGCCGGCACCGCCGGCTACGCCAAGGCCGAGGTAACCGCCGGCGGGGTGGATACCGACGCTCTGTGCTCGCGGAGCCTGGCGGCACGCCGGGTACCGGGGCTGCACTTCATCGGCGAGGTGGTCGACGTAACCGGGCAGCTGGGCGGCCACAACTTCCAGTGGGCGTGGTCCTCCGGGGTGGCCGCGGGTCAGGCCGTCTAGCCGTCGCCCTCCGGGTCGGTCGGTGCCTTGAAGTCGGCGACCTGCAAATGGTGGCGGCTGAGCAGTCGGTAGAACTCGGTTCGGTTGCGCCCGGCAATCCGCGCGGCCTGACTGACGTTTCCCTCGGTGAGCTTGAGCAGCCGGATCAGGTAATCACGCTCGAACGCCTCGCGGGCCTCGGCCAGGGTGGGGATGGCCGGTTCCTGGTCCTGGTTGAGGGCCTGGCGGACCAAGCGCTCGGGGAGGATCTCGCTGGTGCTCAGGGCCACGCACTGCTCGATGACGTTCTGCAGCTGGCGCACGTTGCCTGGCCAGTCGGCCTGGACCAGCACCTCGATGGCCTCCGGCGAGAGGTCCTCGACGGTGCGCCCGTGACGGCGGGTGGCCTCGGCCAGGAAGTGGCGGGCGAGCAGCGGGATGTCCTCGCGCCGCTCGGTCAGCGGGGGCAGGGCCAGGGTGACGACGGCCAGGCGGAAGTAGAGGTCCTCGCGGAACGAGCCGTCGGCCCGGGCGGTCTCTAGGTCCCGGTGGGTGGCGGAGAGCACGCGCACGTTGATCGGGATCGGGTCGCGTCCGCCCACCGGGCGAATGACCTGCTCCTGGAGGGCTCGCAGGAGTTTGACCTGCAGCTGCGCGGGCATATCACCGATCTCGTCCAGGAACAGGGTGCCGCCGTCGGCATCGCGGAACAGCCCGGCACGATCCCGGTCGGCGCCGGTAAAGGCGCCGCGCACATGCCCGAAGAGCTCGGACTCGAGCAGCGTCTCCGGGATGGCCCCGCAGTTGACCGGCACGAACGGCCCCTCGGCGCGGGGGCTGTGGGCGTGGATGGCCCGGGCGACCAGCTCCTTGCCCGATCCACTGGCGCCCTGGATCAGGACGTTGGCATCGGAGTCGGCCACCAGCAGGGCGCGCTCGAGGACCTCTTCCATGCGCGGGCTGCGGGTCACCAGCCCGTGGCGCCGGCCCGCCTCGCGGGCGGTGTCGGAGGTCTGGCCACCGCGGGCCGACAGGGCCTTGGCGAGCTGTTCGAGCAGCTCCGGCGGGTCGAAGGGTTTGGTGAGGAATTCGTGCACGCCGCGCCGGGTCGCCTCGACGGCGTCCTGGATGGAGCCGTGGGCGGTGAGGATGATCACCGGCAGGGCCGGCCAGCGCTCGCGGACCGCATCGAACAGTGCCAGCCCGTCCATGCCCTCCATGCGCAGGTCGGTGATCAGCGCATCGGCAGGCTGGCGCTCGAGCTCGGCCAGGGCCCGCTCGCCGCTCTCGCAGGTGGTGGGGGCGTAGCCGGAGGCCTCCAGGCGCATCTCCATCAGCCGGCACAGGCTCGGGTCGTCGTCGACGACGAGGATTCGCGGGCGATCGGTCATACGGTATTCCCCTTGGCATCGGTGGGCAGCCACACGCGCATGTTCGCGCCGGGGCCGTCGGCGCGCGCCAGCGCGTGGATGGAGCCGTTGTGGGCATTCAGGCACTCGCGGACCAGCGACAGGCCCAGGCCGCTGCCCTTGACCGACCCGTTGCCGCTGACCGCACCCTGTCGAAAGGGCTCGAAGATCAGGGACCGTTCTTGCTCGGGGATACCGTGACCCCGATCCTGAACCTCCAGGCAGACCCCGTCCTCGACGACGTCCAGCCGCAGGTCGACAGGCTGCTCCTGCGGTGAGAAGCGCAGCGCGTTGGAGAGCAGATTGTCGATCACGGTGGCGAGCAGTTCGCGGTCGCCCTCGATCTCGGCCGGCGCGAGATCGGTGCGGATCTCGATGCCGCGGCGCTGGGCGGTGAGCTGGTGGCGCCCGGCCACCTCCTGGGCCAGGGCGGCCAGGTCGAGGCGCGTGAAGTGCGCCGGCCGGGCAAGGGCCTCGCCGTGGCGGGCGAAACGCAGCAGATTGTCGATCTGCCGGCGTAGTTCGTGGCCGTTCTCGCGCACGATGTCGGCGATCTCCTCGCGCCGTTGCGGGTTCTCCTGGAAGGCCGGGTCGCGCAGGAGTTCAGCGCCCTCGAGCACGGCGGCCAGCGGCGTCTTGAGCTCGTGGGAGAAGTGGCGGAGCAGGCGCTGGCGCTGGTTCTGCAGATCCGCCAGCTGGCGGCGCAGATGATCCAGTTCGCCGCCCAGGTGCTCGAGATCCCTCGGGCCGCGAACCTCGACCGGTCGGTCGAAATCCGAGGTGCCCAGGCGGCGGATGCTGTCGCCCAGCGCCTGGATGGGCCGGTGGATCCGCCCGGCGAAGTAGAAGGTGAAGGCCAGGGTGATCGGTACCGCAGCGAGCAGATGCCAGACGAAGATCTGGTGGGCGCGATCGGAGAAGGCCTGGACCTGCTCCACTTCCTCGTCGATGCGGCGGTAGCCGGCCGCCGAGATGCTCGCCACCGAACGGTGCAGGGCCAGGCTCAGCTCCGAGACCCGCACGGCGCCATCGGGGTGGTCGGGGCCGAGCAGGTTCAGCGTGGTCAGCAGGGTCGATTCAATGACGCGCAGACCCTGATGCAGCCAGGTGGCCTCCTCGGGACCGAAGGCCCCGGGCGGGGCGCCGGCGGCGGCCAGCTCCCGCCGCCAGTGGCGATACTCCTGCAGCGCGGCCGGGTCGTTGTGGCTGGCGTAGCGCCGTGCGGCGCGTTCGATGTCCATGGCGACGCGCGCCATGTGGGCGCTGTTCTCGGTGACGCCGACGGCCTCGTAGATGGCCATCTGGCTGTCGCTGGCCAGGCGGTCCACTGACCACACGGCGATGGTCAGCGCCAGGAGCAGCGGCGCCGTGACCACCACGAATCCGGTCAACAGCAGTCGCAGCAGGGACTTGCTCGGGCCAAAGGGGTTGCGCAGCTTGGTCAGCGGCAGCCATCCGGGCTTCATTGCGAGGCCCCGGCCCGGGCCCGGTGGAGGAGGGCGTGCAGGGCGTCGGGTGCCACCGGCTTGGTCAGGTAGTGGTCACAGCCGGCCTTCACGGCGTCTTCGCGCACATCGTCCAGGGCATGGGCGGTGAGCATCACGATGCGCGTGCGCGGTCGCTGTTTGCGAACCTCCAGCTCACGGATCTGCGCGGCGGCCCGATCGCCATTGGTGTGCGGCATCTGCATATCGAGGATCATCAGGTCCGGCTGCGACCGTTGCCAGGCTGCCACGGCCTCAGCGCCGTCGCCGACCGTCGTTACCTCCCATCCGGCCCGGTGCAGCAGGGTGGCGAGGAGCAGTGCGCTGGTCGGATCGTCCTCGGCAATCAGCGCGTGCGGCGTCTGTCCACCGGCGACGACCCGGGGTGTGGGGTGGTGCCCGATTTCGGTCGCGGTCGCCGCAGAGGGCTCGGCCGCTGGCAGCTCGGCGGTGAATGTGAACGTAGTCCCTTCGCCCTCGGTACTCTCCACCTCGATCCGACCGCCCATCAGCTCGATGAGTTCCTTGCAGATGGCCAATCCCAGACCGGTCCCGGGGGGCTGGGGCCGTTCCGGGCCGCCACGGGCGAAGGGCTCGAAGATACAAACGCGCAGGGACTCTGGGATCCCCGAGCCGGTATCGGCGATGCGAAAGCCGATGCAGCCGTCGTCGGTCGGCGCCACATGGACCTTGATGGAGCCGTGCTCGGTGAATTTGATGGCGTTCCCGACGAGGTTGTTCAGCACCTGGCCGAGCCGGGTGGGGTCGGCCCATACCGCCTCCGGCAGCCGGTCATCCAGGTGCCAGTTCAAGGTCAGGCCCTGCTGCCGGGCCTGGTACGCCAGCGGGGCCAACTGCTCGCTGAGGTATTCGGGCAAGGGCAGGGGCTGCGGCTGCAGCCGCAGGCCCCCGGCTTGCAGCCGGGAGAGCTCCAGCAGGGTCTCAATCAGCCCTTCCAGCTGTCCCGCGGCGTTGCGGCAGTAGCGGATGTACTCCTGCTGCTGGGGCGAGAGTGGGGTGTCGGTCAGCAGGGCACAGAAGCCGGTGATGGTGTTCAGCGGTGTGCGCAGGTCGTGGCTGACCGCCGCCAGGAAGGTGTCCCGAGCGCGTTCTGCCTCTTTCTGTTCGGTGATGTCGTAGAGCGCACCTTGAAGGACCCAGTCGTTGTGATCGGTGAGCCGAATCAGGCGGCCGATGTCGCGGACCCAGCGCACCGAGCCATCCCGGTGAACGATGCGATAGCTGAGATCGGAGGTTGTGCCCTCGTTGGCCAGGGCCTCGATCTGCCGCCGGACCCGGGGACGGTCCTCGGGGTGGATCAGGGCGTCCCAGTCGCAGTGGCCGGCCATGAATTCGGCCTGGGTGTAGCCGGTGATCTCCTCGACCATGCCGCGCAGGAGGATCGGCGCCGGGTCGGCCAAGCGCGTCTGGTAGGCGATGCCGATGAAATCCTCCAGGAAACGGCGATAGCGCTCGTCCCGCGGGCGAGGGCGCTGCTCGGCGGCCTTGAGCTCGCTGATATCGGTGTGGATCCCCAGCACCTGACGTGGCCGGCCATCGCGGTCAAATTCGACGACTTGTCCGCGAGCGTGGATCCAGTGCCATTCTTCGTCGGCGCGGCGAAAGCGCATCTCGACCGAGTAAGGGCCGCCGTCCTGGGCGAGGAGGTTGCGGTGGATGGCGTCTTCGGCCGCCTCCCGATCTTCGGGGTGGATGCGCTCGCGAAAGGACGCGTAGTCCATCTCGACCCGCTGTTCCGGAGGATAGCCGAGCAGTGCCCAGGCGTCGTCATCCCAGCGCACCCGGTCGGCGCCGATATCCCACTCCCAGATGCCGAAGCGGGCGGCGCTCTGCGCCATCCGGTAACGCCGCTCCTTTTCGGCCAGGGCGCGCTCGACCTCTTTCTCGCGGGTGATGTCCACTAGGTAGCCGTAGTGGTAGTCGGGTCCGCTGCTGCGCCGGTCGATCACCGTGCTATCCCGGACCCAGCGATAGCTGCCGTCGGCGTGGCGGACCCGATACGGGTGGTGCTCGAAGTGGGTGGAACCCCGGTCGCGGTGATGCGTCACCTCCTCAACCACCCGCTGGAAATCCTCCGGATGGATCAGCTCGGCAAAGCGCAGGGCCCCGCTGCGCAGATCCGCCGGGGGATAGCCGAGGACCTGCTCCACGTTGGGTGAGACGTATTCCACCGGCCACTGCGGGGTGATGCGCCACTGGAACACGACGGTGGGTCCGCCCACGAAAAGTTGCCGCTCTCGCTGGAGTGCCCGTCGCTGCTCGCGCAGTTCCTGCTCCAGGGCCTGTTGCTGGGTGCGGTCCTGGAAGGAGATCACGGCGCCTTCCGGCTCGCCGTCGTCCCCGTGTAATGGGTTGGCGCAGACCTGCACCGGGAGTGTGGTGCCGTCGCGGCGCAAGAAGCAATCCTGCCAGGGCGCGGGGGAGGTGCCGCCTTCAACGGCCCGATGGATGGGACACTCCGCCTCGGGGGATGGTCGTCCGTCGGGAAAGGCCGGGTGGATCAGGGCGTGGACGGGTTCGCCGAGCACACGGGCCTCATCCTCGAAACCGAGCATGCGCAGGGCCGCCGGATTGGCAAACACGACCCGAGCGCGGCGGTCGAGTCCCAGCACACCTTCGTCGAGGGCCTCCAGGATCTGCCGTGGCAACCGAACCGACATGGATGAAGTGCGCCGCCTCCTTGCTCGCGCCTCGCTCGCGCCGCGGATCATCTCTTCGACCTGGGGATCATACCGCAACGGTGGAATCCCCAGGGGGTTCGGATCGTCGCGGTGCGACAGGCGGGGTATCCTGCGTTACCCTGCGCCTTTTCGGAGAAGGGAGTGGAAAGGCCATGCATGCACAAGCCTACAGACGTTGTGGCCTGGCCGCGGTGCTGATTCTCGGTCTGGCCGGCGGATCGGCGGCGACCATCGCCGGGGAGGGTGAAACCCCGGATGGCGAGGCGCTCAGCGAAGAGGATCAAGCCCTTCAGGAGGCCTTCGAACTCCACGAGGAGGGGGAGCTGGAGGCTGCCTATGAAGCGTTCCAGGATCTGGCCGAGGCGGGCGATGTCGAGGCGAAGGTTCAGCTAGGCTGGATGTATCTGGAAGGACACGCCTCGGAGCCGGATATGGAGCGCGCCGCGGAGCTCTGGGAGCGCGCGGCCGAGGCTGGTCATGAGCGCGCCGGGGAGCTGCTCAATGCGGTGCTCCCGGGCGTGGAGGAGTAGATTCGGCACGCCGGACGCGCCCTTTGGGTCCGTCGCGGCCGGGTCAGGCAAGGTGGATGAAGGAGTGGATCGATGAGTCGAGCGATGCGTCACGGGGTGATCGGGCTGCTGGGTGGTGCGATGTTGATGGTGGGCTGCTCCGATGGGGCCCCGGGAGAGTCGGCTCAGGCGGATGTCTTTGACCAGCTCGCCGACAGCCACTACATCGCGCAGGGCGATAGCGATTTCCGGGTCTACGCCTTCAAGGACCCGCACTGTCCGGCGTGCACCAACCTGAAGAATGCGGTGGACAACGACGCCACGCCCAGTGTCGAGTGGCGCTGGGTGCCGGTCGGGTTCCTGGGCTCGGGGGCGCAGGCGGATGCGGCGGCGCTGATCGAGGAGGAGAAGGACATGGACGGCCATGATGCCGTGCAGGCCAACATGCGCCTGGCCCAGGAACTCGGCGTGCGCAGCGTGCCCACGGTCTTCTACCGCGACACCGATGGCGAGGTGCGTTTCTTCGTCGGCGGCGAGCAGCAGGCGCTGGACGCCCTGGAGCGTATGGCCGCCGAGTAGGACCCGCGGCTTGGTCGGTCAGTCTCCCGGTGCCGATGTGCCGGGGCTGACCGACTACATCG
>LKMJ01000185.1_pt1 | contig 41027 bp, 39 predicted proteins | sample 643391 | NCBI WGS metagenome assembly LKMJ01 (sample SAMN04112250, study PRJNA286221) | soda lake metagenome | biome: soda lake; feature: Kulunda Steppe; material: water; isolation source: sample PL-Br10 brine of Picturesque Lake | place: Russia: Kulunda steppe | collected 2010-07 | reverse complement strand
CATCGGCGCCCGTGAGCAGCAGCAACGGCACGACCAGGACCGCTCCCCCGACCCCTCCTGCGACACCGGCCATGGCACCAAGTGTCGCGATCGCGGCGACGAGCAGTTGCTCCACGGTGCACCTCCACCAGCCGACGCTAGCGACCACCCGGCCGCCGGAGCAGTACGTTGCCGCCGATGGCGACCGCCGAGCCCCAGCAGACCCGCGCCCCCGGGTACCCCCGAGGGCGTCCACGGTGCTGAGCTGGACCGCGTGGTTACCGAACGCCGCCCGAGCTGCACCACGCGGTCGCTGGTCCGTCACCGTGACGGCCATCTCGTGCCCGTCAAGATCCACGGGGTCGTCGACTACGACGACACCGGCGTGCCCGTGCGTGTCAGCGGCACCCGGACCGATATCACGGACCTGGTGGCGACCCAGCGGCTGCAGGAGGAGTTCGTCGCCACCTTCAGCCACGAACTGCGCACCCCCCTGACCGCCATCGGCGGTGCACGAGGCGGTGGAGTTGCACGGCGGGCTCACGACCGCCCCCGGGGGGCCCTTCACCATCACCGCACACCCGGCGAGCGTGCTGCGGGTCCACCTCGACCCACGGCGGCTGCAGCAGATCGTGGGCAACTACCTGTCGAACGCGGCCAAGTACGCCCCGCCCGGCCGCACCGTGGAGATCACGGTCGAGCAGCATGGCGCCGGCGCACGGGTCGCGGTGATCGACACCGGTCCAGGCGTGCCCCATGGCTTCGAGCACCGCGCCTTCCAGCGCTTCGCCCAGGCCGATCCAAGCGACCCGCGCAGCCGGGGCGGGACCGGCCTGGGCCTGGCCATCACCCGTGAGAGCGCCCAACGGGCCGGTGGCGAGGTCGGGTACCGCTCACGACCGGGCCACACGAGCTTCCACGTCGACCTGCCCCTGGCTGCACCGCGGGAACCCTGAGCGCAGATCGTCTCCGTCGCCCACGGTGGGAGCGACGCGAGCTCACTCGAGCCAGGACCAGGCGGAACGGACCCGCCCGGCTCCCGCGCCGGTCGGCGGCTGCCGTCGGTAGGGTGCCCCGATGCGCATGTTGGTCGACCGCAGCCTCACCGGCCTCTCCCGGCTTGCGCTGCGCGGGTTCTACCGACGGATCGAGATCGTCGGCGGCGAGCACGTGCCACGGGACGCGCCACTGCTGGTGGTCGCGAACCACTTCAACGCACTGCTGGACGCGGTACTGGTGCTGCACGCCATCGGGCACCTCCCCCGTTTCGTGGCGAAGGCGGCGCTGTGGCGGCCGGTGTGGGCGCGCCCGCTGCTGTGGCTGGCGGGCCTGGTGCCGGTGCAACGGCCCCAGGACGGGGGCGACACGGCCAGCAACCGCAGCATGTTCGCCTCCACCGCCGAGCAGCTGCTGGCGGGTCGGACCGTGGCGTTGTTCCCGGAGGGTGGCATGTCACCGGAGCCGATGCTGCGTCCCCTGCGCACCGGCGCGGCCCGCATCGCGCTCGGGGCCCTGGACGCCGGTGCACAGGGTCTGCAGATCCTGCCCGTGGGGTTGGTCTACGAGGACACCATCGCCCTGCGTTCACGTGCCCTGGTGCGCATCGGCGCACCCATCGACCTCGATGCCGTGGTCGCGGAGGCAGGCGGTGAGCCGGCCACGCCGCCCGACCCCGAGGACACCACGGCGGTCCGTGCGCTCACGCAGCTGATCGAAGAGCGTCTGCGGGCGCTGGTACCGGCCTACCGTGACGAGCTCGAGGCGGCCGCGCTGGGTCGGGCGGCCGCGATCGCGCTGCAGCCGAGCGATGCCCTGCCACCCCCGGAGGTGCCCCTGGCCTCCCGGGAGGAAGTGGGGCGGCATCTGGCCGACGCCGATGAGCAGCAACGCCGTGCGCTGATCGACCATCTCGCCCGCTACCAGCTGGGGCTGTCGCTGGTGGGACTACGGGATGCCGAGTTCGTCGCCGGCTTCGGTGCGCGTTCGCTGGCGGCACTGTTCCTGCGCACCGTGGCCACGCTGGCCGTCCTGGCGCCCTTCGCGCTGGCTGGGGCCGCCGTCAACGCCCTGCCCTACTGGGGGGTCCACTGGTCGGGTCGCTTCGTCGCCAACCCCGCCCTGCGCGCCAGCGCGCGGTTGCTCGCGGGGGTGCTGCTGTTCCCCGCGATGTGGCTGCTGGTGGCGTGGCTGGCGCCGTGGGACAGCTGGTGGGTGCGCGGGGCGATCATCGCCGGTGCGCCCCTGCTCGGTCTGGTCGCAGTCCGCGCCCTGGAGCAGGTGGTCGCGGTACGACGCACGTGGCGCGGGTTCATCGTGCGGGCCGATCGTCGCGGCACGCTGGACCGCCTCCACGACGAGCGCCGCGCGCTGGTGGAGCGCGTCCACCTGCTCGTCGACCACGAACCGCCCGACCTTCGACCACTCCCACCACCCGTAGACGGTCCCTAGCGTGGGCCAGGCCGTGGACCAACGGACAGCGACCAACGGACAGCAACGGACGAGGAGCACCGCCGACCCCGTCAACGCACCCTGCAACCGATCCCGCCAGGAGCCCGCCGGTGGACCACGTAGCTGGCCCGGAACCCGTAACCGTCGACGCGAACGAGCACCTCACCTCCGCGCTGTGGCGCCGGGCCGACGACCCTGCACAGGCCCTGCGCTTCCACGACGGTGACGCATGGGTCTCACTGAGCTGGCGGGAGCTGGCGGCGCGTGTCCGGGAGGTGGCGGCCGGGCTGATCGCCCTCGGGGTGGAGCCGGGCGAGCCGGTCGCCATCATGAGCCCGACGCGTCCCGAGTGGACGATCGCCGACCTGGCCATCCTGGCTGCGGCGGGTGTCACGGTGCCCCTGTACGAGACGGACTCCCCCGAGCGCTGCGCCTGGGTGCTCGGCAACACCCGACCCCGCACGGTGCTGACGGGATCCCGCGAGCTGGCCGCACGCGTCGACAGCGTCCGTGACGAGGTGGAGGGGCTCGACCGGATCCTGGTGTTCGACGACGGCGACCTCGACGAGGTGGCCGCCGGTGCCGACGACGCGTCGCGCGCCGAACTCGACGAGCGCCTCGCCGCCCTGCGGGGCGACGCGATCGCCTCCATCGTCCACACCTCGGGTACCACCGGAGCGCCCAAGGGCTGCGTGCTGACCCATCACAACCTGGTGTGGACGCTCCGCCAGTCCCTGACCAGGATCGAGGCCGCCTTCGAGGGTGAACGCCCCTCCACCCTCCTGATCCTGCCCCTGGCCCACGTGTTCGCGCGCATCATCCAGTTCGCGTGCGTGGAGACGGGCGCGCTGATGGGCTACGCACGATCCCGGGACGAGTTGCCCGAGGATCTGCAGGCCGTGCGACCACGCTTCCTGCTCGGTGTCCCCCGGTTGTTCGAGAAGATCGCCGAAGGCGTCCGCGAACAGGCCACCACACCCATCGCACGCCGGGTGGTGGACATGGCCGAGGAGACCGCAGCCACCCTGGCCCACGACGCGTCACCCGGGCTCGTGACCCGGGCCAAGGCCAACATCGCGGACCGCCTGGTCTACCGCCGGGTACGGGCCTCGCTGGGCGGGGAGGCCCGCTACGCCCTCTCCGGTGGTGGGCCGCTCAGCGACGACGTCGTGCACCTGCTGGCAGCGACCGGGCTGACCGTGGTGCAGGGCTACGGGCTGACCGAGACCAGCGCCCCAGCCGCGATCGACCGACCCGAGTCACCCCGCGTGGGCACCGTCGGCCTGCCGATCCCCGGCGTCGAGATCCGCATCGACGGGCAGTCCGAGGTCCTGATCCGTGGGCCCAACGTCGTCGCGGGCTACCACGAGGACGACGAGGCCACCGCCGAGCTGCTCGATGCGGACGGCTGGCTGCGCACCGGCGACCTCGGCGAGCTCGATGAGGACGGGTACCTGCGCATCACCGGTCGCACCAAGGAACTGATCGTCACCGCCGGCGGCAAGAACGTCGCGCCCGCGCCCATGGAGGAGACCCTGCGCGCGCACTCGCTGATCGCCGACGCCGTGGTCATCGGTGACGGGCGACCCTTCATCGCCGGCCTCATCACCCTCGACGAGGACGCCGCCGAACGCGTCGTCCGGCAACGCGGATCCGGCGACCCGGACCCGGACATGCTGCACCACAACGAGGCGATCGGCACCGAGGTCGCCCGTGCGGTCGCGGAGGCGAACGAGCAGGTGTCGCGGGCAGAGGCCATCCGCGAGTTCCGGATCCTCGAGCGCCCGTTCCTGGTGGAGGAGGACGAGCTCACGCCGACGCGCAAACCACGGCGCGACACGATCCTCGCCCACTTCGCCGAGGTGGTCGACGACATCTACGGGGACCGGACCGAGCGCGAGGCGTGACGATCCTGGCCCGGCTCTACTTGTTGGCCTTCTCCATGCGGCGCTTGAAGCGATCGACGCGGCCCCCGGTGTCCACCAGCTTCTGCTTGCCGGTGTAGAAGGGGTGGCACTGGTTGCACAGTTCGACGGAGATCCGGTCGACCGTCGCCCGGGTCTCGAAGCTGTTCCCGCAGGAGCAGGTCACCGTGGCAACGACGTACTCGGGGTGGATATCGGTCTGCATCGCGTCCTCCGGGCGGTGGGGCACCGCGAGAGCGGGGGTAGGAACAACGAGTGAGGACGGTGCCGACGAGCGGTGTCGGCAGCCACTGCGGCTGTCCGGCTCGGTCGTGGAAGCCGTCGCACGAGAAGGCGCGCCAGGGGCGCGCGCTCCCCAACGGTACCAGAACCCCGATCTTCGGCCACCGGGGTCAGGTGGCCTCGTGGGCCAGAGCCGGCTGAGGTACCTTCCATCACGGCTACGTCACCGCGTGCCCCGCGCCTCGCGCGCTGCAGAAGCCGTCCCAGGAGCCACCCACCATGGCTGCACCCTACGCCCCCTCCACCCCTGTGGCCGAGGCGCCCGTCGAGGCGCGCACGGCCTACATGACCCGCGTCTACGTCCGCCTGCTGGCCGGGATCGCCGGGTTCATCCTGGGCTCGTGGTGGCTGTTCGCCACCGGCCTGGCGTACACGATCGCGGAGTTCGTCCTCGGGGTGAGCTGGCTGTTGATCCTGGGCGGCTTCATGATCGTGTCGTGGATGTCCACCTCGATGCTCTACAAAGCCAGCTCACCTGCCGGGCAGTACGCGGCCTACGCCGCGGTGGTGGTGGCCAACGTCCTGCTGTTCGCGACCCCGCTGGTGCTCGCACAGGTCCAGGGTCCACCGGGGACCATCGAGCTGGCGGCGCAGATCTCCGTGGTGGCCTTCATCGCCCTGTCGGTGATCGCGATCACCACCAGTAAGGACTTCAGCTTCCTGCGCGGCTTCCTGATGTGGGGCGGGGTGCTCGCACTGCTGCTGATCGTCGGTTCCGTGCTCTTCGGGACCGGGCTCGGGGTGTGGTTCTCCATCGCGATGATCGGCTTCGCCGGTGCCGCCATCCTCTACGACACGCAGAAGGTGTACCGCTCCTACCCCCTGGGCACGGAGACGGCCGCCGCCGTGCACCTGTTCTCCTCGATCGCCCTGCTGTTCTGGTACGTGCTGCAACTGCTGACCCGCCGCTGACCGCGCGTCGGCGGCCCGGGCGACCACGCGCCCGGACCGCTCCCGCAGGCAGCAGTGCGCTCAGGCGAGGTCGCGGAACAGCTTGATCCGGTCCTCGAGCCCGGCACGCTGTGCAGGGTCGCGCACCCCGAGCCCCTCCGCGCGGGCACCCACGAGGACCCCGAGCTTGCCGGTGTGCTCGTTGCGGTGCATCTTGAGCGCCGCATCCCCGATGTCGGCCAGGGGGAAGGTCTCGGTCAGGATCGGCTGCAGCATGCCGAGGTCGACCAGACGGTTGGCCTCCCACGCCTCGGCGTAGTTGGCGAAGTGCGAGCCGATGATGCGCTTGAGCCGCATCCACAGCACCCGGTTGTCGTAGACGTGCTTGTACCCGGTGGTCGAGGCGCAGGTCACCACGATCCCACCGCGCTTGCACACGTACACCGAGGCCGGGAAGGTGGTACGACCGGGGTGCTCGAACACGATGTCAGGGTCCTGGCCCACCAGCTCGCGGATGCGCTTGCCGAAGCGGCGCAGCTCCGACTCGTCGATCACGTCGTCATCGTCGATGAAGCGGTAGCCCTCGGCCTTGCGGTCGATGATGTGCTCCACCCCGATCGCCCGCAGCTGCTCGGCCTTGGCCGGTGACGACACCACGGCCACGGGTACCCCGCCGCCGTTGAGCACCAGCTGGCTGGCGAACCCACCGAGCCCACCGGTGCCACCCCAGATCAGCACCACGTCGCCCTGCTTCATCTGGGCGCCGTTGGGGCTGACCAGCATGCGGTAGGCGGTGGCCAGGGTCAGCCCGAGCGATGCGGCCTCCTCCCAGTCGAGGTGGTCGGGCATCGGCAGGAGCTGGTTGGCCTTGACCATGGAGATGTCGGCCAGGGCGCCGAAGTTGGTCTCGAAGCCCCAGATGCGCTGCCCGGGGTCGAGCATGGAGTCCATGTGACCGGCCGGGTCCTCGAGGTCGACGTAGTTGCAGTGCACCACGACGCGGTCCCCGGGCTTCCACTGGGTCACCCCGGGACCGGTGCGCAGGACCACGCCGGCGGCGTCGGAGCCGAGGATGTGGTGATCGAGGTCATGGCGGGCACCGAGCTCCGAGCCGCGCCCGAACCGCTCCAGGAAGCGGAAGGTGGACACCGGCTGGAAGCGTGCGGACCACACGGTGTTGTAGTTCAGCGCGGAGGCCATGGGCGCGATCAGGGCTTCACCGGGCCCGAGGGGGGGGATCGGGACCTCGTCGAGGTGGAGGGTGCGGGAGGGGTCCTGCTCCTCCTCGGGCACGCCGTCGAAGACGTGCTCGTCCTCCTTGCGGATCACGCAGGCCCGCATGGTCTCCGGCAGCGGCAGCGCCGCGAGTTCCTCTGCCGACGCGTCCTCGTGGATCGCGTCGTGGATGGCCTGCATCTTCGATGTCGCTGCCACGCGGGCACCTCCCCCGGCGACCGACCGGCGCCAGTATCAGGCCGGGGCTCCCTGGTCGCAACACACGACCACCGACCTCGAGACAACGCTAGCGAGCGCCCGTGGCGCGCAACGAACCCGGCGGCGCGCACCGCGGCCGGGTGTGACGGTCAGCGCGCGTCGTCGTCCACGTCCGCGTCCCCGTGGCCGTCATCGCGGCCGTCATCGCGGCCGTCATCGCGGCCGTCATCGCGGCCGGTGGGGTCCTTACGGGGAGCACCGTGCACGGGGCGTGGACCCTGCTCCCGGCGGATCTCCACGACCTCGACGTCCAACTCGACCGGTGGCTGGCGACCCCGACCCGGTTGGTGGCCGCTGCTGCCGGTCCGACCGCCGGTCGTGGTGCGCCCGGAGCTGTTGCGGGGACCCGCGCCACCGGCGCCGGAGGGCGGCGTGCGAGCCCCCGTGGCGCCGCCGACCGTCTGCTCCCCCACCATCTGCTCGCTCACCCGGGCGCGCAACCGGCGGGAGACGAAGCGCCGCGTCGGCGCCACCAGGAACAGGAACCCGAGGATGTCGGTGAGGAAGCCGGGGGTGAGCAGCAGCGTGCCACCGACGATGATCAGGGCACCCTGGGCGACCTCGTCACCGGGCCAACGCCCCTCCTGCAGGGCCGTGCGGAACTGCTGCCAGGCACGACGCCCCTCCACGCGCAGCAGCCACGCACCGAGCAGGCTGTCGGCAACCAGCAGACCGGCGGTCCACCACCCACCGATCGCACTGCCCACCTGGACGATCACGAGGATCTCCGCCAGGGGGACGAGGATGAACAGGACCACGAGGAGAGCAGGCATGGGCGTAGGGTACGACAGCACATCGCATCCGGCCCTGGTCGACCGGGTCCTGGCCGCACGGCGCGATCCGGAGGTGGTGGTGCTCGAGGGCGCCCACGCCCTCAAGCACGCCCTGCGCTTCGACGCGGACATCGAGGTGGTGGTCAGCCCCGATCCCAGGGCGCTGCTGCGCCTGCTGGGGGAGCTCGCCCCCGACGTGGTGGAGGAGGTGGCCGACCGGGTCGTGGAGCTCACCACCTCGGCGTGGCGGCAGGTGGCGCCTCGGGAGCTGCCCTCCCCGGCCCTGGCCCTCGCCCGCCGACCGCGGTGGACGCAGGTGGACGTGCTCGCGGCCGCGGGACGGGTGCTGGCGCTGGAGCGCCCGCGGCATCTGGGCAACCTCGGCGCGTGCGTGCGGGTGGCGGCAGCTGCCGGTGCGGGGGGCGTACTGACCCTCGGTGACGGTGACCCGTGGCACCCGACCGCTGTACGCGCCGCCGCAGGACTGCACCTGGCCCTGCCCGTGGCACGCGCCGACACGCTGCCGGTGACCGACCGGCCCGTGGTGGGCTTGGACGCACGCGGTCGGGCGCTGCACGGCGAACCGCTCCCCGGTGACGCCGTGGTGGTGGTGGGCACGGAGCGTGCCGGGCTGTCACCGACGCTGAAGGGCCGGGTCGATGAGCTCCGTGCGATCGAGATGCGCCCGGGGGTCTCCAGCCTCAACCTCGCCACGGCGGTGGCCGTGGCCCTGTACGCCGACCGCTGCCACGCGCAGTAGCGGTCGCCGGATGCTGCCTCGGTACGGTTGGGACGGAAGACGTTCCGCCGTACCGCAGGGGCCGCGACGCCTGCAGCGGCAGCGAGGCAGGAGGACGCCATGACCATCGTGGAGCGGACCGGGCACTTCGAGACGCCACCGCAGCTGACCGACGAGTGGACCGGTGACCTGGCCCTGCGCCGGCTGCTGGAGCGCATCCTGCCGCCCGAGGTCCGCGAGGAGATCACCCCGTCGCTGGCACAGATGGGGCGACTGGCGGCCACGGAGCTCAAGGACCTGGCCGACGAGGTGGACAGCCCGGTCCACGAGCCCCGGCTCGTCCCCTTCGACGCCTGGGGCCGGCGCATCGACGAGGTGCAGACCTCGCCGGTGTGGGAACGCATCGGCGACGTCGGCACACGCCACGGTGTGGTGGCCACGGCCTACGAGCGCACACATGGCGAGCACTCCCGGGTGCACCAGATGGCCCTGGTCGCGTTGTACGGCCCCTCCAGCGCCCTGTACTCCTGCCCCTTCGCGATGACCGACGGTGCCGCCGCGACCCTGCTCACCCACGGTGACCGCACCCTGATCGACCGGGCGCTCCCCCGCCTGACCAGTCGCGATCCGGATACGGCCTGGACCTCCGGACAGTGGATGACCGAACGGGCGGGTGGCTCCGATGTCGGCCGCTCGGAGACCGTGGCGCGCCAGGACGGTGCCTCCTGGCGCCTGACCGGCACGAAGTGGTTCACCTCGGCGGTCACCGCCGACATGGCCCTGACCCTGGCCCGCCCCGAGGGCAACGGCCCCGGTGGGCGGGGACTGGCCATGTACTACGCCGAACTGCGGGACGCCGAGGGTGCCCCCAACGGGGTACGCGTCCTGCGGCTGAAGGACAAGCTCGGTACCCGCCAGATGCCGACGGCGGAGCTGGCCCTGGAGGGCACGGTCGCACACCTGGTGGGCACCCCTGCCGACGGGACCCGGGCGATCACCCCGATGCTCGCGATCACACGGTTGTGGAACGCGGTGATCGCCGTCAGCGGGTTGCGTCGCGGGCTGGCGCTGGCGCGCGACTACGCCACGCGGCGGGTGGCCTTCGGCCAGCCGGTGCTGGACCACCCCCTGCACCAGGCCACCCTGGCGTGGTTGCGGGTCGAGCACGAGTCCAGCCTGCAACTGGTCTTCCGCGCGGTCCAGTTGCTCGGCCGGCAGGAGGCGGGCGTGGCCTGTGAGGCGGATCGTGCGACGCTGCGGCTCCTGCTCCCGATCGCGAAGCTGGTCACCGGCAAGCAGGGTGTGGCCGGGGCCAGTGAGGCCCTGGAGGCCTTCGGTGGCGCCGGCTACATCGAGGACACCCACCTCCCCGTCCTGCTGCGCGACGCCCAGGTCCTGCCGATCTGGGAGGGCACCACGAACGTGCTCTCCCTGGACGTGCTGCGGGCGATGCGCGACCCGCAGACCCTGCCGGCTTACCTGGACGAGGTCCGCACGGCCGCCGCCGCGACCAGGCACCAGGAGCTGGCCACCATCGGCACGCAGGCGATCGATGCCGCTGACCACGCCGCCGCCTGGGCCACCCGCGCCCTCGAGCAGGGTCCCGCCGCCCTCGAGCACGGTGCCCGCCGCCTGGCCATGACCCTCGGTCGCGCACTCCAGGCCGCGCTGCTGGCCCAGCAGGCACAGCACGACCTCGATGTCCACGCCGACGGTCGGGGCCTCGCGGTCGCGCGCCGGTTCGCAGCGCAGGGGATCGACCTGTTGGAGACCCCGGGGGAACGGCTGGACGATGACGCCGCGCTGGCCCGCGACGAACACCTCGCCGTGTGAGCGCACCGCTGCTGGCGCGGCCCACGCTCACCGGCGCGTGGCGAAGGGGCGACGAGCCGGTGCGTCATCGGCCAGTGCCGACGCCAGCAGCGGCACCGTCGGCGTCCCGTGGGACAGCACCCGCTGGTGGTAGCGCGCGAGGTCGAACTCGGCGCCCTCGCGGGCCTCGACGGTGGCCCGCAGGTCGGTGAGTTCCTCCCCACCCACGAAGTAGGAGCTGAGTTGTCCGGAGGTGACCTGGGCCCGCAGCACCGTGGCACGGGCTTCCTCCGGCTCCTGGTAGGCCGCACGCACCAGCAGCGCGACCGCGTCGTCGTCGGCCAACTCACCGGCGTGCAACCCGACGTCGACCAGCGCCGCGGTGGCGATCCGCAGCTCGTTGCGGAGCTGGATGGTGCGGTAGTCGGTGGCGGTGACCGTCGAGGAGCCGTCACTGCCGAACCCGGCGGCCATCGCCTCACGTTCGATGTAGACCGCCCAGCCTTCGGCGAACACCGGTCGGGACAGCAGACGGCGGGCGAGCCGGGGGTGGAGGGCTGCATGCTCGAGTTGGACGACGTGACCGGGATAGCCCTCGTGGATGGCCAGGGAGCGCAGCGCCGCCGGGGAGAAGGCGCGCAGGAAGGCGCGCGCCTGCTCGTCGCTCCACTCGGCCGGGACGGGTGAGAGGTAGTAGGTGCACCCCGTGTCGGGCCGTAGCGGCGGCGGCTGGGTCACGAAGGCGACCGCCAATCCGCGCAGGTAGGGGGGCACCTCCCGCACCCGCAGACGTGCAGCCGGCGGGACGTCGGTCAGCCCCGCGGCCAGGGCGAAGTCCCGGGCTTCGGCGATGGCCAGCCCGGCCTCGTCGAGCAGGGCACCGCGGCTGACCGCGGTGTCGGCGATCGCACCCAGGGTGCGACGGATACGGCGATCGACATCCCGCTCCACGGGCTCGCCCGGGAAGTGTGCCGCCCAGGCGGCGCCGGTCTCCTCGGCCAGGCGTTCACGCACGCCGGCGATCCAGGTGCGGGCACGGTCCTCGATCTGGGTCGGCTGCATCACGGTGCCGAGCGCGGAGCGCAGCACCGTGGCGTGCTGCTCGGGCCCGAGCCGCCACTCCCCCGGCTGCTCGTCACCGAGCTCGTCGAGGAGCGCGGCGTAGGCTTCCAGGCCCTCGGCCGCCACCTCGCCGGCGTCGCGGGCGGGAGAGACGTCCACGCCCAGGGCCTCAGCGCGCGACGGCAGCACGTCGCGCACCAGGGTGAGCAGGCCGGGCAGCCGTTGCAGCGCGACGTGCAGGTGCGGCGCGGGTGCGGTGGCCAGGAGGCCGCTGGCCTGCTCGAGCAGCACCGGAACACGCCGTGCCCGCTGCGAGGCTGCCTCCAGGCGGCGGCACCGGTCGACCGGGCTGCCATCGTCCCGGGCGAGCAGCTCGTGGATGGCGGCGGCGACGGTGTCCAGGGCCGCCAGCGGGTCCAGCAGCAGCCGTGGCCGCACGTCGAGCTGGTAGCGCCGGAACTCGAGCTCCGCACTGAGCAGGGCGAGGTCCCCCGCGGCCTCCCGGGCAGCGGGCCCGGGGGCGTCCGCCAGCTCGTCGTGGGCGACCGCGGTCTCCGCGGCCAGCACCGCAAGGTCGCGGCTGCGTTCCGCCAGGGCCGCCGGGTCGAGGTCGGGAAGCTCGCCGTCCAACCCCTCCAACCCGATCCGGGTCGCCTCGACGGGCTCATGGCGGCGCACGCCATCGAGGTAGCGCAGCACGAGCCGCTCCGCGCGGTGCTCGGGCTGGTCCACGGACGCTCTCCCTCGACTCGGAGGGCGACGCTAGTGCGCCGTTGCGCAGCCCGTCGGTGCCACCACTGCGCGATCTCCCGGCCAACCCCTGCGCAGCGCAGCAGGGCGCCGGTACGCGGTCAGCTACGCTGACAGCCGCGCACCGGCCGTGGGGCCCTCCAGGCGAAGCGACCCAAGGATGCCCGGCGCTCACCGCGGCCGATGCGCCGCGACGCCGCCCAAGCGCGACGACAACGCGGGTCCAGCACGACCCGCCCACGATGAGCTGCGATCGCCAGGCGTGTGCATCCACACCACCTCGCCGGGGATCGCCCGGACGAGAGAACCACGTGACCAAGACCTTCCGTGACCTTGGTGTCCACCCCGGCCTGAGCGACGCGCTCGACGCCCAGGGCATCAGCCATCCCTTCCCCATCCAGGAGCTCACCCTCCCTCTGGCCCTCGACGGCCACGACCTGATCGGTCAGGCCCGCACGGGGACGGGCAAGACCCTGGCCTTCGGCCTGCCGCTGCTCCAGCGGCTCGACCCACAGCGCACGGCCACCCAGGCCCTGGTCATCGTGCCGACCCGTGAGCTCTGCCTCCAGGTCTATGAGGACCTGAAGATCGGTGCGGCCCTGGGGTTGACCTCCATCAGCGTCTACGGCGGGGTCGGCTACGACGAGCAGATCGACGCCCTGACCACCGGCGTCCACATCGTCGTCGGTACCCCCGGGCGGCTGCTCGACCACCTCAACCGCGGCAACCTCGACCTCAGCAACGTCACCCAACTGGTGCTCGACGAGGCCGACGAGATGCTGGACATGGGGTTCCTACCCGACGTCGAGCGGCTGGTGGAGGCGTGCCAGGGCCAGGACCGGCACACCATGCTGTTCTCTGCCACGATGCCTACGCCGATCGTGAAGCTGGCACGCCGTTACATGGATCATCCCACCTTCACGCGTGCCGACTACCACGAGCAGCGCGAGACCGACCCCAACGTCGAGCAGCACTTCTTCCAGGTCCACCGGATGGACAAACCGCGCCTGCTGGCCCGCATCCTCCAGGACGAGCACCGTGGCGGCGTGTACGTGTTCGTGCGCACCAAGCACATGGCTGACCGGCTGGTCAACGAACTCGAGGAACTCCACACCCCGGCGGTGGCCATCCACGGCGACCTGCGCCAGACCACCCGGGAACGCAACCTCGACCGGTTCCGGCAGGGCAAGGCCACGGTGCTGGTGGCCACCGAGGTGGCGGCGCGGGGACTCGACGTCCACGGGGTCACCCACGTGGTCAACTACGACTGCCCCGACGATGAGAAGATGTACCTGCACCGCATCGGCCGCACAGCCCGCGCCGGTGGATCCGGCAAGGCCATCACCTTCGCGGAGTTCAACGAGGTCGACCGGCTGAACGTGATCCGCAAGAAGATCGGCGCCACCGACACCGAGCTGACCCAGGTCTTCTCCACCTCCCCCGAACTCGCCGAGCGCTTCACCCTGCCCGAGGCACGCCCCTGGGACGACCGCGGCGCTGGGAGCGGCTCCAGCGCACGCAGCCAGCACCGGTCCGGGTCGGGTGGCGGCGACGGCCGCCGCGATCAGCGTCGCGGCCGCAGCGACGGACGACCCAAGAGTGCCCGCGCCCAGGAAGGCCGCGGCCGCGACCGCGACGCCGACCGAGGTCGCCGCGGCCGCCCGGAACGCGAGCAGCCCGCCACGACCGACGCGGCGGCCGCCACCCCAGCGGCCACCGCATCCGGTGATGCTGCTGCGGGATCCTCGGCGACCGACCGGTCCGAGCAGCGCCCCCCGGCGACCAGGACCCGCACCCGCACCCGCGCCCGCACCCGCACCGTGGCAGGGACAGCGCCAGCGGCGGCTGCGACCTCGGCAGCCCGCCCCGACCAGGACACCAGCGCCGGCGAGGCAACTCCCGGTGGTGACGCTGCTGCTGGCGACGCAGACGCGCAGCCCGACCAGGGCGCACCGCAACCCCGGTCCCGGGCGCGTGGCCGCCAGCGCGGCGCCACCGGCAGCAGCGGCGAGCAACGCAACCGCAGCGCAAAAGGTCGTGACGGCGCGCAGCGCGCAGGGGGGGGATCAGGGCAGCGCTCAGGCCAGCGCTCAGGCCAGGCGAACACGCCCTCGCGCAGTCGCGGCCAGCAGCGCTCGGGCGGTGGATCCACCCCCTCGCCCTCGCCCCGTGACACCAGGGACGACCGCGGTGGCGAGGGCCCCGGGGTCAGCACCACCCCCCGCGGTGCGGACGCCCGCGGTGACGGTCAGCCCCAGCGGTCCCGTCGGGTGCGGGTCGAGCACCTGCCCTGATCCCGTGTCGTGCGGAGCAACCCCCGGAGCAGCCCCCGCATCAGCCCCCGGGGCGCCAGGGCACGCGCAGGATGCGCAGCGCCTGTCCCGTCCGCACATCCAGCCAGGAGTAGCGTCCGCAGGCAGGACAGCGGCTGTAGACCCGCCGATGGAGCGGGTCGACCAGGAAGGGCGGGGCCAGCAACTTGACCATCCCGACGACCGACAGGCCGAAGGGCACGTCACAGCGGCGGCAGCGCAGCTCGACCTGGCTGGTGGGTGCGGCGCTCGGCGCCGTGGAGTAGAGGGCCTCCTTGCCGAGCCCGTCGCGGGCGCCACCGCCATGCCCGGGCGCTGCGATCCGGTCGAAGGCCGGCGAGGTCCCGGCCCGACGCGGTGGTGAGGGCTGCTGAGCGTCCATCAGCGTGGCGCAGCGTCGTTGACCGCGAGCACCGCATCACGTTGCTGGGGCGTCCAGCCCGCTGCTTCGAGGAGTGCGGGGTCGACCTCGTAGCCGAGCAGTTCCTGGGCGATCGCCCGGTAGGCGGCGGTCCCCGGGACGCCACTGCGGGCGCTGACCAGGCTCGCGCCCCCGGTGGGCGCTTCGGCGAAGCGGATCGACTTGCGCACGGGCGGGCCGATCAGGGGCAGGTCGTAGCGGGCCAGCAGATCGCGCAGGACCTCGCGGGTATGGCGGGGACGCGGATCGAACATGGTCGCGACCAGGCCACGCACCTGCAGCGCACGGTTGGTCAGGCGCTTGACGTCGGAGATGGTCTCCAGCAGCTGGCTGACGCCCCGGTGCGACAGGGTCTCGCACTGCACGGGGATGATCACCTCGTCGGCGGCGGTCAACCCGTTGATCGTGAGCACACCCAGGGAGGGTGCGCAGTCGATCAGCACCGCGTCGTAGCTCTCGAGCAGGTCGGTGAGTTCCCCGCGCAGCAGGTACTCCCGTCCCGTCCGCGACAGCAGGGTCACCTCCGCACCCGCCAGATCGATGTTGGCGGGCACGATGTCGACCTCACCGTGCTGGATGATGATGTCGGCCAGCGAGGTGCGCCCGACCACGGTGTCATTGAGGGAGGGTTCGATGGCGTCGGGGTCGTAGCCAAGGGAGAAGGTCAGGCATCCCTGCGGGTCGAGGTCGACGACCAGGACCGCCGCATCGAGCTCTGCCATGGCAGCGGCGATGTTGAGGGTGGTGGTGGTCTTGCCCACCCCACCCTTCTGGTTCGCGACGGCGAAGACAGTGGCGGTCACAACAGTCCGAGCTTGCCCGCCTCAGCGACCGCACCTGCGCGGTTGCGCACGCCGAGCTTGTCGTAGAGCTCCTGCGCATAGGCCTTGACGGTGCGTTCGGTCACACCGAGCTGCTCACCGATCTCCGAGTTGGTCATGCCCTCCGCCATCAGCTCGAGCACCTGCTGCTGCCGGGGGGAGAGATGTGGACCGGTCTCGACCTTCGGTGCGTCGAAGACCATCGTTGCATCTTCACGTTGCGAGGCGGCCGCCGGGTCCTCGAAGGTCGCGGTGACGGGTCCGAGGCTGACGCGGTCACCATGGCGCAGCACCTGCGGGCCCTCGAGATCCTCACCGTTGACCTTGGTTCCGGCTGCGGAGCCGAGGTCAGTGATGATCACCGCGGAGGCCTCACGGCGCACCTCGGCGTGGACCCGGGACACGCGGGGGTCGGGGATGACGTAGGGATTGTCCTCCCGCCGCCCCAGGGTGCCCAGGTCACGGTCGAGACGCACCACGCGACCTGCCAGGGACCCTTCGCTGAAGTGCAGCGTCGGGACCGGGACGATCTTCTGTGCCTTCTGCACGTTGCCCTCCGCCACGCTCCGCCCTCCACCTGTTCGCGTTCGCTGTGCACCGTTGCCGCCTGGACCGTGCGGTCCGGCAATGGCCCGGACAGCGTGCCGGACCGAACCTGCAGCCTAACCCGTAGGGCTGCCCCCGCGGGGGCAGCGCCGGCGCGTCATGGCCTGCACCCGGCCCGCAACGCCTCCACCTGCTCCCGCGCGGTGGTGGCACGCCCGAGGCGGTCCTCCACGCCGCGACCGTGGTGATCCGAGCCCGCCGTGACCACGAGCCCGAGCGCACGCGCGACCCCGGCGTAGGAGGCGCGCTGGTGCTCGGTGTGATCGGGATGGTGGGCCTCGATACCCGCGAGGCCGCTGGCAGCCATCCGCTCGATCACCTCACAGGGCAGACCGCCCTCGCCGCCGCGGTCGCCGTACAGCCCGGGATGGGCGAGGACCGCGACCCCGCCGGCTGCCACCAACAGCTCCACGGCTCGCTCAGGGGTGACCGCATGCTTCTCCACGTAGGCGGGTCCCCCATCGGCGAGGTAGCGGTCGAAGACCTCCCGCAGGTCGGTGGCGGCGCCGATCTCGACCACGGCAGCGGCCACGTGGGGACGTCCGATGGGCGCGTCGCCCGCCAGCGCACGGACCCGGTCGAAGCTGAGGGGGATACCCAGGTCGTGGAACCGGGCGACGATCCGACGTGCACGGTCGGTGCGTTCATCACCGAGCCGGTCCAGCTCCGTGGCCAGGGGGGCGTCGTCGGGATCGATCCAGTACCCCAGCACGTGGACGCTGAGCCCGGCTTCCTCGGCGGAGAACTCCGTGCCGAGCACCGCCTCGATACCGGCGGCATCGGCTGCGGCACGAGCGACCTCGAAGGGCGCGGTGGTGTCGTGATCGGTGATGCCGATCCCCTCGAGTCCGAGCGCCGCGGCAGCAGCCACGTTGTCCTCGATGGTGGTGACCCCATCGGAGTAGGTGGAGTGGGTGTGCAGGTCGTAGCCGGCCATCAGAAGGCACTCTCCCCCGTCAACAGCCGGCCGATGATCAGGTGTTGGACCTGGGTCGTGCCCTCGTACAGCGTCGTGACCCGCGCATCCCGCAGGAGCCGCTGGACCGGGTACTCATCGACGTAGCCGTAGCCCCCGTGGATCTGCACCGCACGGTCGGCGCAGCGCACCGAGGCCTCGGTGGCGAACAGTTTGGCGGTGGACACCTCCAGGGTGCACCGCTGGTCGGCGAGCTTCTTGGCCACCACCGCATCCACCAGGCCACTGGCAGCCTGGATGTCGACGTGCATCGCCGCGAGCAGCTCCTGCACCAACTGCTTGCCGGCGATGGCACCACCCCACTGCTGGCGGTCTGCGGCGTAGCGCAGGGCGACCTCCAGTGCTTCACGGGACAGCCCGACCGCACCGGCTGCCAGGGAGAAGCGGCCGTCGTCGAGGGCGGAGAGCGCCACCTTCATGCCGCCACCGACCTCGCCGAGCACGGCGTCCTCGCCGACCTCGACGCCCGTGAGGGCGAGCTCGGCGGTATCGCCCGAGCGCAGCCCCAGCTTGCCGTGGATCTGGGTACCGAGGTAGCCCGGTGTGTCCTGGGGCACCAGGAAGCAGGTGATCCCGTGGTCCTGCCCGTCGGACACGGCCCGGGCGAACACCATCGTGACGGCACCACGGGAGCCGTTGGTGATGAAGATCTTGGCTCCGTCGATGGTCCAGCGGTCACCGCGTCGCACCGCCCGGGTGGTCATCTCCCCCGGGTTGGAGCCGGCGCCGGGCTCGGTCAGACCGAAGGCGCCGAGCTCGCCGCGGGCCAACCCCGGCAACCAACGCTCCTGCTGCTGCGTGGTCCCCCAGCGCAGGATGGAACCGGCCACCAGACCGAGGTTGACCGACACCAGGGAGCGCAGGGAGGAGTCAGCGGCCCCGAGCTCCTCGATCACCACGCGGTACCCGGCCGCATCCAGCCCGGCACCACCGTGCTCGACGGGGATCACCGCGCCCAGTACTCCGATCTCGGACAACCCGGGCAGCAGCTGTTCGGGGTAGGCCTCGGCGCGGTCCCGCTCCCGTGCGGTGGGCCGCACGTGCTCGTCGCAGAAGGCTCGCACCGACGCGCGCAACGCCGCGAGCTCGCTCTCGTCCACCTCGTCACCTCCCGATCCCGGGCGCGACCTGCCCCGGGCGCCGACGCCCCCCTTCAAGGACAACGGTAGCGGTGCGGTCGCGCTGTCCCCTGCCCCGGGGCGCCACCGCGAGCACGGGAGGGGCCGGCGACCGCGGCTAGGCTGACCCTGCCTGCTCACCGACGCCGACCATCGAGCGCTGCATGTCCCGGGTCAAGCTGCTGTCGGGGATGGCCTACGACCTCGACACCTACGAGTCGAGCGGTGTCGCCGACCCGGTCATCCGGGTCAGCGGTGAGTTGCCCGCCGGCTCCCAGCCCTTCGCTCTCCACGGGGTCTACAAGGGCTCCCAGGGCATGTACGAGGAGGTCGTGGCGATCGCCGACCCCGAGGGCGAGGTGATCTGGGAGTCGCAACCCCGGGTGCTGGAGTTGCGGGGTGAGATGTTCGAGGACCTGTTCCGCCGGGTCGTGCGCGACCGCATCAAGATCTCCTCGATCCGGGAGCACACCCTCGCCTACTACCTCGACGGCCAACTGGTCGCACGGGTCCCGGTGTTCATCGAGGCACCCGAATCCGTCCAGTCCGGTGGGGTGCTCCTCGCAGCGGCGGAGACCGCGCTGAAGAAGGGCTCGATCCTGTGGCTGACGATCCCCCAGGCGGACGGCAGCAGCCTGTCGCGGCCGGCGTGGTACGTCCAGCAGGGTCAGACCGTGTTCGTCCTCAAAGGCCCCGACGAGCAGGAACTGCCAGGCCTCGAGCACGCCCGTGAGGTCACGGTCACCATCAAGTCCAAGGACGTCAAGGCAACGATCGGCTCGATGCCCGCTGCGGTCCGGGTCGTCACCGACGACGAGGAGTTCGAGCGGGTGGCCACCATGGGCATGGGCACCCGGCTGAACCTTCGTGACGGCGAGTCGGCGCTCCAGCGGTGGAAGGACACCTGCACGCTGGTGGAGCTCACCCCTCGGGGTTAGCCCCGCGCCGCCCGAGCAGCACCAGCGCGACGCCGAGCAGGGCCACGACCACACCCACCCCGACGGGGAGCACGACACCGTCGGTGGGGATACGTGACCACCACGGTGGCGGTGCCGAGGTGACCGCGAAGGGCCGGGGCTGCGCACCCTCCACCTCGAAACGCACGGTGTCACGCCCGAGCAGGAACCCGTCGTGCTCCTCGACCGGGCCGGGGAGCACCACCTCGACGCCGACCGAGACCGCCTCGGCGACGACCCTGGCCAGCTCCTCGCCCTCCTCGCCCAGCGTGTCGCCGTCCACCACGAGCCCGGAGCCCGAGGGTGGGCGGAACACCGCCGTGCCCTCGAGCGCTGCCCGGCGGTCGGCCACCTCGACCCGGGAGAGTGCGATCTCGAGGGCGGGATCATCCGCGGCGAGACCCGCGGTCAACCCGGCATAGATCGCGGGCAGCTCGCGGGCGTCCGCCACCGACCGCACGAGGGCGACGGTCAGCCCTCCATCCTCCTGCCGGGTGCGCGTCAGCTCCCAGGCGTCATCCCCGGCCACGGCGGCAGCCAGCTCGGCGGTGGGGTCCACCCCCAGGGCATCGAGCTCGGCGAGCATGCGGGGGTCGAAGCGGGCCTCGAGGCCGGCGACCGCACTGCCGTCGGCGTGGAGCTCGATCGGGGCGACGAGGTCCATGCGGCAGCCGAACAGCAGCAACGCCAGCATCCCGAGCAGCAGCGCACGCCGTTGCGGCGAACAGGCGCCTAGCATGCGGTCGATCCTGGTCCGGAAGATGGCGTTCGCCGAGGCTACCGACCCCCGGACCTGTGCCGACCAGGGAGCCGCGCGGTGAGCCAGGACCCCCCCAGCACCTTCGTCGACCCACCACCGCAGGGCGCGCTGACCTCGGCCACCTCTGGCCGGCGTCGACGGATCGGGGAGTTGCTCGTCGACGCCGGGGTCATCGACGATGAGCAGCTGCGCGAGGCCCTGTCCCTGTCACCACCGGGCGAACGGCTCGGTCAGACGCTGATCCGGCTCAGCATGGTCGACGAGCTCGAGGTCGCCCATGCGCTTGCCAACCAACTCGGCATCGAGGTCGCCGACCTCACGGGCCTCACCGCCCAACCCCTGGCGATCGACCGCGTCCCGGCGCGTCTGGCGGAGCGCCACCAGCTCGTGCCCATAGCGCTCGAGGATGGGGTCCTGACCATCGCCATGGCCGATCCGGCCGATGTGGTCGCCTTGGACGATGTGCGCGTCGTCGCGGGGGTGCGTGGTGTCAGACGCCTCGCCGCGCCGGCATCCGACGTCGATCGCGCGCGCCAGCGGGCCTACCGTGCCGACCGCCAACAGGACGTGATCGAGGACGCCACCCCCGGTGAGGACGAGGGAGACGACGACGACACGGGCGAGGAGTCGGACGCCCAGCCGGTGGTGCGGCTGGTGACCTCCCTGATCGCCGAGGCGGTCGCCTCCCGGGCCAGCGACATCCACGTCGAGCCGAACGCCGAGGGCGTACGCGTCCGACTGCGCGTGGATGGGCAGCTGATCGAGTCCATGGAGCTGCCGCGCGCCCTCGGGCGCCAGGTCACCTCGCGGCTGAAGATCCTGGCCGCGCTGGACATCGCGGAACGACGCCTGCCCCAGGACGGCCGGGCGACGGCGAAGGTCGACGGGCGCAGCGTCGATCTGCGGGTGTCGACGATGCCGACGCTGTACGGCGAGACCCTGGTACTGCGCGTGCTCCCTCAGGGCTCGGAGCTGGTGTCGCTGGCCGAACTGGGGCTCTCGGAGCGCACGAGGACCCCGCTCACCGACGCCCTGCAGCGCCCCCAGGGCCTGGTCCTGGTGACCGGCCCGACGGGGTCGGGCAAGACGACCACCCTCTACGCCGGGCTTGCGGAGGTGGCCGACCCCACGCGCAACGTGCTCACCCTCGAGGATCCCGTCGAGGTCCAGCTGCCGGGGGTCAACCAGACCCAGATCGAGCCGCGCATCGGCTTGACCTTCGCCCGGGGCCTGCGGCACGTGCTGCGCCAGGATCCCGACGTGGTCCTGGTGGGCGAGATCCGCGACCGTGAGACCGCGCAGCTGGCCGTGGAGGCGTCCTTCACCGGCCACCTGGTGCTTGCCACGCTGCACACCAACAACGCCCCCTCGGCCGTTGCCCGGCTGGTGGACCTCGGCGCCGATCCGTTCCTGATCGCCTCCTCACTGCTGCTGGTGCTGGCCCAGCGCCTGGCGCGTCGGGTGTGCCGGTCCTGCGCGACGGCCGAGGAGCCGCCGGCAGAGCTGTTGGAACGGCTCGGGCCACCACCCGGTGGCCACGGGGTGGCGGGACAACCCGAGTTCCGGCGGGGGAACGGCTGCCGCAGCTGCGACGGTTCGGGGACGATGGGCCGCATCGCGCTCACGGAGCTGCTGACGGTCTCCCCCGAGATGCGGGAACTGGTCATGGAGCGGGCCGCCGAACGCCATCTGAAGGACCAGGCACTACGCGACGGCCTGGTCAGCCTGCGCGTTGACGCGGCGGCTCGGGCATGGCGTGGAGAGATCACCGCCGAGGAGGCGGTCCGGGTCACCCCCGACCCCAGCTGAGAGGGTGCTCGCTACCCTCGAGGACACCGCACATATCCCCGTCGACGGAGCCCCCAGGTGCCCACCACCGACCAGGTCATGGAGGTCCTCGCTGAGGTTGAGGACCCGGAGATCAACAAGCCGATCACCGAGCTCGGGATGGTGGAGGACATCGCCATCGAGGGCTCGCGGGTCGGGGTGAAGATCAAGCTCACGATCCCCGGATGCCCGCTGAAGGACCGCATCACCAAGGACGTGACCGCGGCTGTCTCCCGGCTCGAGGACGTCGAGGACGTGCAGGTCGTCTTCGGCTCGATGACCGACGAGGAGCGCCAGCAGCTCTCCGCTGACCTGCGTGCCGAGCGGGGCGCAGCCAACCCGGAGATGGAGATCCCCTTCGCCCAGGCGGACTCCCCCACCAAGGTGATCGCGATCGCCTCGGGCAAGGGTGGTGTCGGCAAGTCCTCGGTCACCGTCAACCTCGCGGCAGCGCTGGCGCAGCAGGGCCTGAAGGTCGGCGTGATGGACGCGGACATCTGGGGCTACTCGGTGCCGCGCATGTTCGGGGTGACGGGCAAGCCCGTGGCCTTCGACGGCATGGTGATGCCGCTGCAGGCCCACGGCTGCAAGGTCATCTCCATCGGGTTCTTCACCGACCCCGACCGCTCGGTCATCTGGCGTGGGCCGATGCTGCACCGGGCGCTGCAGCAGTTCCTGTCCGACGTCCACTGGGGCGAGCTCGACGTGCTCCTGTGCGACCTGCCGCCGGGGACCGGTGACATCGCCATCTCGCTGGCGCAGATGCTGCCCAACGCCGACATGCTCGTGGTCACCACCCCGCAGCAGGCCGCCCAGAAGGTCGCGCTGCGCGCCGGCAAGGCCACCGAGCAGACCGGGATGACCGTCTCCGGGGTGATCGAGAACATGGCGGGCTTCACCGACCCCGCCACCGGCGAGGTCCACGACATCTTCGGCTCCGGCGGCGGACAGGAGCTCGCTGACGCCCTCGAGACCGAGCTGCTCGGGCGCATCCCCCTCGACCCGCGCATGGTCGAGGGCGGCGATGCGGGGGTACCGATGGTGCTCTCCCACCCCGATGCGCCCGCGTCCAAGGCGATCACCACCGTCGCCGAGCAGGTGGCCGCCCGGTCGCGTTCGGTCCTCGGTCGCAGCCTCCCCCTCAGCGTGTCGTGATCCAGCGGCGGCTGCGCTCGTGTATCGCTTCCGCGAGCGCAGCGGCCAGCACGCCGACCCCGGCCCCGGCCACCACGTCGCTCAGGTGGTGCACCCCGACGGCGATCCGTGACGCACCCACCGTCGCGGCGGCGCCGGCAGCCACAAGCCCCGCCGGAACCGTGCTGCCTGCCGCCACGCAGCGGGCCATCGCCGCGGCGACCGCAGCGTGTCCCGAGGGCCACGAGGAGCCGGCCGGTGCGGCGACCAGCCGCGGCGCCGTGTCCGTCTCGAAGGGACGTGCGCGGCCCAGGGCCGGCTTGATGGCCTGGGCGAGCACCCACGCAGCGGTGCCTGCTGCCGCCACCTCACCCGCGAGCCGACGGTGGCCCGTGACGGCCAGCCCTGCGGTGACCCCGGCGAGGCCGAAGCTGGAGCCGAGGTCGGTCCCCACGCCCAAAGGGACGTCGCTACGCCGTGGTGTCGGACGCGCCAGGCGCCGCCCGAGCCGGCGATCGAGGTCGTCAACGGCGCCGGTGCGCACGCCGACGTAGGAGCCGATGACCGCCGCGGCAGCCAGGGCGACAGGCAGGTGTCGGGCCCGTCCACGCGCCCACAGGGGTGGCTGCGCCCTCACGTGGCTTCTGGGTCGAAGGGGGGCGGGTCGTCCGCGGCGCGAGGAGCGATCGTGGGGGCGTGCGTCCCCCGACGGGCCGCCGTGGTGCGGCCAGCCGTCGAGGTGTCGCCGTCGTTGACCAGACCGGTCACCTCGCGCACCCCCCGCTGCACGTCGCTGCGGGCCCCGTCGAGGTCGTGTTTGAGGCTCTTGAGCTCCGCCTGCAACTGCTGGATCTCACTGAGGCGCTTGAGTTCCTCCACGTTGCGGGAGGTCTCACTGCGCAGCTTGGTGATCCACTTCGCGGCGGTGCGGGCCACCTCCGGCAGCCGGTCCGGCCCGAAGACGAGCAGCGCGATCACGGCGATGACGAGCAGTTCCTGCGGGCCCGGCACGGTGGTGCGCTCCTCGACCAGCGGCGACGACCCGGTAAGCGTAGCTCCCCGGGTCAGCGGGGCCGCTCGCCGAGCTCGACCTCGACCTCGAGCAGCGCACCGTCACGGAAGACCTCGAGCTCCACGACCTCGCCGGGGGCGCGACGACGTACCTCGGCCACCAACTCCGACATCGTCGCGAGGGGATCCCCATCCACGCTGATGATCACATCACCCGGCCGCAGGTCGACGGCCGCCGCCCCGGTCTCGGGCTGCACGGACTCGATGATCGCACCACGGCGAGCCGGTAGCCCGAGCTCCTCGGCCTGTTCCGCCGACACGTCCGTACCGGCGATGCCGAGCAGGGGGTGTCGCACGAAACCCTGCTCGATGAGCTGCTCAGCGGAGTCGATCGCCTGCTCGAAGCCGACGGCGAAGCCGACCCCCTGGCTGGCCCCCGACCGGGTCAGGATCGCGGTGTTGATGCCCACCAGGCGTCCCTGGGCGTCGACCAGTGCGCCTCCGGAGTTTCCGGGGTTGATCGCCGCGTCGGTCTGCACGATGGAGGGGATGGTCTGCACCCCCTCCCCGGGGACCTGCTCATCCAGACGGATCTCCCGGTTGAGGGCGGAGATGACCCCGGCGGTCACCGAGGCGTCGAGCCCGAAGGGCGAGCCGATCGCGATCACGGTCTCCCCGACCAGCAGCGGCTCCGACTCCGGGCGCAGGTTGATGGACGGCAGATCCGTCGCGTCGACCTTGACCACGGCGATGTCGTTGAGTTCGTCCGAGCCGATCAGCTCGGCCTCGAGGACGTCACCGTCCGCGAGCCGCACCTCGACGGAGTTCGCGCCGTCGACCACATGGTGGTTGGTGATGATGTACCCGTCGGAGCGGTACACGACGCCCGAGCCGAGCCCCGACTGCCCCGCGGGCCCCAGTCCCTGCTCGTCACCGGCGCGGACGTCGATGCGTACCACCGACGGTGTGACGGCCTCGGCCACGGCCGGCACGATCGAGCTCTCACTGAGTGGTTCGATGCTCGGGGCCGCCACCGTGGACGGCGCGTCAGCGTCAGCTGCGACCTCCGCGGGCGCCGCCTCCTCGTCCGAGAGGTCGAGGGCACCGGTCGCCACCAGGGTGGCACCCGTGCCGATGACCGCGCCGAGCACCGCGCCGACGATCACCCCGAGGGGCCGGCGGCGCGGGGTCTTGGGCGCCTCCACGGTGCCGACGGTGTCCGGTGGGCGCACGGAACCGACGGGTGAGCCAGGTCCCGCCGCGGCGGCGCTGAAGCCCGTCGGGGGCGGTTGGGGGAAGCGGGTGATCGGCGCCGTTCCTCCGGTCGACGCCTGCGGGTAGCCCCTCTCGGTCAGGGAGGCGGGTTCGACGGCACGCCAGGGCCGACGCCACTCGTCTCGATCGTAGGCCACGCTGTCCTCCGCTGGGTTCCCGTACCGCGATGGTGCCGTATCAGCGAGGGGTTCGACACCAGCGCACCCGCAGTTCGGAGGCCGGGCGCTCCGTGGCCGCCTTCGCCGCTGCGGAACAGTAGGTTGCCACGTCCCGAGCAGAAGGCCAGGCACGTGGACGAAGCGGTGCTCAACGAGGTCCGGAAGGTGCTCGCCCCGGAGTCGGAGACCACGGTCACCGCCCGTCAGCGGGCGGCCGCCAACCATCCCCCCGATCCCGAGGTCGGGGCACTCCTGCGCTGGGCGATGCGCACCATCGGCGCGGGCGCGGTCGCCGAGGTCGGTGCCGCCGGCGGGGTCTCCGGCTCGTGGATCGTGCCTGACCTGCCCGCCCGCGGGGTGCTGACCTCGATCGAGCCCGACACCCACGCCCACGGTCTGGCGACGGACGCCTTCGAGGCGATGGGGGCAGGACCGCGCGTGCGGGCGATCCTCGGCGAGGCCAGCACCGTGCTCGGCCGGCTCGCCGACGGCGCCTACGACCTGGTGCTGCTCCAGAGTCGCCCTGCGCTCAGCCTCGACCTCCTCGAGCACGCCGCGCGCCTGCTGCGCCCCGGCGGGCTGCTGCTGGTGCGCGGTGCCCTGCGCGGCGGTGAGCACGCAGAGGTGCTGGCAGCCGCCCTGGCCGCGCTGGCCGAGGATGGCACCTTCGATGCCACGGTGCTCGGGGTCGACGGCGGGCTGCTGCTGGCAACCCGGCGGGAGACGGCCGCAGGCCAGTGACGCCCACGGGACCCCGCTGACCCGCCCCGGGCAGTGGCAGCCTGACGCGCGCCGACCTTGAGCTCAGAAGAAGCGGACCTTGGCGGCGAACTCCACGGCGGGTGCCAGGATGACGGCGAGGTAGAACATCCCCGTCGACGCCTGGATGGAGCGGCCCCCCTCACGGGCGAGCTTGACGTTGAACCCGGCGATCAACGCCAGCAGGGACAGCACACCCAGGCCGAGGATCACCGACATCGACCCGATCTGCAGGACGGGCGAGAACAGCATGGAGCACTGCTCGAACTCGCCTCCGGGCGGCAGGCCCTCACAGGGCGCCGGGCTGCGCCACGACAGCAGCACGGAGCCGAGCCCCGCCCCGATCGCGGCCACGTTGGTCCAGGCGATCCACACCATGTACCGGTTGGAGAGGCGACGTTCGACCAGGTACCAGTGCCCGAGGATCAGCCCGACCCAGATGCCGCCCATCAGCACTGCACCAAGACCGAGCTCCACCAGCCCCTGCGTCACCCCACCGACCCCGCCCCGCTCGGCGCGGATGACGGCCAGCGGCCAGAAGCTCGCCGCTCCCAGCAGGCTGGCGGCAGCACCGAGGATGCGGACCACCACACCGGGTGCGCGCAGGGTGCGGGCAGCGACAGCGACCACGCTCGCCACGGCCATCGCGAGCAGCAGCGACCGGGCGAGTTCCCCCTGGTCTGACAGGTCCGTCGACGCCAACGACAGCATGGGGCCGGAGAAGGACGCCCACGCGCCCAGCGCCAGCAGGGCGATGGTCACCCCGGTCAGGGCGTCGTAGCCGCGGCGCAGCTGACCGAAGGTGGGGCCGAACCACAGGAGCAGGCTGCTCCCCACGGCGGTGGTGGCCAGGACGGTCGCGAGCACGGCGGCAGGGGCGGTCACGGTGGCTTCGCCTCGATCTCTGGGCGCGCTCGGTGGAGGCGGCCACGGACGGGAGCAGTTCGCTGAGCAGATCAGGAGCTCACAGGGTGCCACCTCAGCGTGGCGGGTGGCCAACCGGGGCTGCCACACCGGCCCACCGAGCGGAGGACCGCTACGCTCATGTGCCGCGCGCTCGCCGGAGTCGTGCACCTTGTGCCACGCGCACGTTGGGAGGTTGGTGGAGCATGGGCCACTGCGACCCGGGGCTGAAGTCCGCACGCACGCTCACGGTCAGTCAGGAGCACACCGCAACAGCCGTCGGCTCCGGCGATGTGCCCGTGCTGGCGACCCCGGCGCTGCTGGCCCTGGCCGAGGGGGCCTGCGTGGGCGCACTGGCCGACGAGCTCGACCCCTCGCAGACCACCGTGGGCACCTGGGCCGAGGTGGAGCACGTCAAGGCCTCCCCCGTCGGCTCGATGGTGTGCGCCCACGCCACGCTGATCGGTCACCACAACCGGCGCCTGGAGTTCCGGATCGCGGTGGAGCAGGACGGCGAGCAGGTCGCCCTGGTCAAGCACCGCCGCGTGCTCGTCGACCGTGAGCGCTTCCTGGAGAAGATGGCGCCGACGGTCACGGGCTGCTGACGGGACAGCCGCCGGTTCGCCAGGCTGCTCAGGCGCCGTAGGCGGCCGCCGACTCCCGCCGGAACCCCCGGTCGAGCAGCACGTTGACGATGGCGGGCACCCCGCTCGCCGCCGCACGGTCCAGGGCCGGGACGATCTCCTCGGGGCGCTCCACCCGTTCGCCGTGGCCACCGAGGGCGATGGCGACGTCCTCGTAGGCCACCTCCTGACCCAGGTCCTGCGCGACCATGCCCTCGGCGCCGTAGACGCGCTCGTGGAAGGCTTTCATCTCCCCCCAGGCGCCGTCGTTGCCGATCACGCCGACGAAGGGCAGGCCCTGACGGGCGGCGGACTCCAGCTCGAAGGCGTTGAACCCGAAGGAGCCGTCGCCGTAGACCACCAGCACCTGCTTGTCGGGGTGCACGTGGCGGGCGGCCAGGGCGAAAGGCGCGCCGACACCCAGACACCCGAAGGGACCGGGGTCCATCCAGTGACCGGGGTGATCGACGCGGACCTGCCCGGCGGTGTGCGCGACGATGTCGCCACCGTCACCGATCACGATCGCGTCACGGTCCGCCCACCGGGCCACCTCGGCGGCGAAGCGCAGGGGGTGCACGGGGCTCGCACCCGAGCGTGACGCGGCATCGCGGTCGACGCGGCGACGGTGCTCCTCGACCGTGAGCTCCTCGAGCCACGCCGTGGGGGTGCTGCGTCCGAAGGTGCGGTCGTGGGTCAGCAGGGCCCGGAGGAAGCTGGCGACGTCGCTGACGATCCCGTGGGTGACGGGCCGGTTGTGACCGATGCGATCCGGTTGCGGGTCGACCTGGACCACCGCGACGTCGTCGCGGTAGGCCGGCGGCCGGCCGTAGCCCACGCGGAAGTCGAAGTCGATGCCGAGCGCGAGCACCACGTCGGCCTGGCGCAGCGCGTGCTTGCGGGTCAGGCCGAGCAGGTTGGGGTGGTGGCTCGGCAGGATCCCGCGGGCCATGCCGTTGACGAACACCGGCAGCTGCGCGGTGGTGGCCAGGGCGTCGAGCTCCTCCCATGCGCGGGCCCAGTAGGTCCCCGAGCCGCACAGCACCACGGGGTGCTCGGCGCCCGCCAGGAGCTCGGCGACCGCGGCCACCGCCGCCGGGTCGGGGGCGGGTGGCACCGTCGCGCGCTGCCCGCCGGTGGCCGCGAGGTGGTCGGGGTCCACCGGGGTCATCAGCACGTCCATCGGCAGATCCACGTAGGTGGGACCCATGCGTGGCGCGAGCGCGCTGCGCAAGGACGCGTCCAGGACCTCCCGGATCCGCCGGGTCTCCAGCGCGGTGTCCACCCGCTTGGTGACCGGCCGCAGGAGCTCGAGCTGCGGGGCGTCCTGGAGCGCACCCATGCCCTCCAGCGCCAGCGGGTTGCGCCCGCCGAGCAGGACCGTGGGCGAGTTCGCGTAGAAGGCGTTGGTCACCCCCGTGATCGCGTCGGTGACACCGGGGCCCGCGGTCACCGCGGCCACGCCCGGACGGAAGGTCAGCCGTCCGTAGGCATCGGCCGCGTGGGCCGCGGCCTGTTCGTGCCGGACGTCGATCACCCGGATCCCACGGTCCCGGCACCCGTCGTAGATCGCGCTGATGTGCCCACCGGTGAGGGTGAACAGGGCGTCCACCCCCTCGTCGACGAGGTGGTCGGCCACCAGCCGCCCACCGTGCACGTGCTCCGCCATGTCCGCCCTCCCACAGGCCCTACGCGACACCGTAGACGCCATGGGGCCACGGACCACCCCCGGCGATCCCGGGCTGCCCACCGCGGCCCTGGATCGAGCAGCACTGCCCGTTCACGACCGAACTGATGTTGTTCTGCTTTTGTTTCTCTTGACTTAGCTTTGTTCATGTGGGAGAGTGTGGGCAGCGAGCGGATCGGGAGGGATGCCGTGTACGCAGAGGAACGACAGGCCCGCATCGTCGCGATCGCGCGAGCCGAGGGCAGGGTCGAGGTGAACCGACTCGCCGCTGAGCTCGACGTCACCCAGGAGACGATCCGCAGGGACCTGACCGTCCTGGAACGCCACGGTCAGCTCCGCCGGGTCCACGGCGGCGCGATCCCGATCGAGCGGTTGGGCTTCGAGCCGGGTATCGGTGCGCGGGAAGCGGTCATGGTCGCGGAGAAGGAGCGGATCGCCAAGGCCGCCCTCGAACAGGTCCCTGAGGAGGGGTCGATCCTGCTCGACGCCGGCACCACCACCGCGCAGCTCGCCGAGGTGCTGCCGGTGGACCGGGAGCTCACGGTCGTGACCAACGCGCTCGACATCGCGGTCCGGCTGGCCGCACGCCCCAACCTGACCGTGCTGGCCCTTGGAGGCCGCGTCCGCGGCCGCACCCTGGCGGCCGTGGACGTCTGGGCCGCGGAGACGCTCGCGTCGACCTTCGTCGACGTCGCCTTCATGGCGACCAACGGCCTCTCGGCTGAGCGTGGGCTCACCACCCCCGACCCCACCGAAGCAGCCGTCAAGCGGGCGATGATCGGCGCTGCCCGTCGCGCGGTGCTGCTCGCCGATCACACCAAGATCGGCAACGACCATCTGGTGCGCTTCGCCGAACTCGATGACATCGACACCGCCATCACCGACAGCCAGGTGGATGCGACGCTGCTCGCGGAACTGCGCGCAGCCGGTCTGCAGGTGGTGTGCGCATGATCGTCACTATCACCCCCAACCCCAGCGTGGACCGCACCTTCGAGGTCGAGCACCTCGAGCGTGGCGCGGTGCTACGCGCATCGGGCTCACGGCTCGATCCGGGCGGCAAGGGCATCAACGTCGCGCGGGCGCTCCACCTCCACGGCCACGCAGCCGCGGCGGTCGTCCCGATCGGAGGATCGGTCGGCGAGCACCTCCAACAGCTCCTGCGCGCCACCGGGCTGCAGGTCATCACCGTGCCCATCGCGGGCGACGTGCGCTCCAACGTCACGATCGCGGAACTCGACGGCACCGTCACCAAGCTCAACGAAGGCGGCCCGCGGCTGTCGGAGGAGGAGCTCGCGGCCCTGTTGCGGGCGACCACCTCCACCTACCCCGACGTCCGCTGGGTGGTGGCCAGCGGGTCCCTCCCGCCGGGGGTCCACCACAGCCTGTTCGCGGAGGTGGTGCAGCGTGCCCACGCCGCCGGTGCACGCGTCGCCGTCGACACCTCCGGTGACGCGCTGGCCACCGTCCTGCCGGCTACCCCGGACGTCGTCAAACCGAACGCGGAGGAGCTCGCCGAGCTGACCGGACGACCACTGACGACCCTCGGCGACGTGCTCGACGCGGCCGCTGAGGTCCGTGAACGTGGCGCCCGCGTGGTCCTCGCCAGCCTCGGCCCCGACGGCGTCGTCCTCCAGGCCGACGGGATCGCACTGCACGGCGAGCTCGGGGTCGCGGAACCGAGGAGCACCGTCGGTGCGGGCGACGCCACGCTGGCCGGCTACCTGACGGTGCCCGATGACCCGGTGCAGGCGGTGCGGGCTGCGGTCGCCTTCGGCGCGGCAGCGGTCCAGCGCCCCGGCAGCCAGATGCCCGAGCCCGCGGACCTCCGTCCGGCGGACGTCACGGTGGATGAGCGACCCGATCGGTCGCGTCCACTGCGCGCACCGGTCCAGGCACCACTGGGCGTGGTCGCCCTCAGCGACGCCACGCCCTGAACATCGATCACACACCAACCAACCATGTTCGGGAGAACCCGAAGGGAGAGGAAGAGATGAGCGAGACCATGATGGGCGCACCACCAGCCGAGGGCGGGTGGCGTGCCAACGTACAGCGGTTCGGTGGGAACCTGGCGGCGATGGTGATGCCGAACATCGGCGCCTTCATCGCCTGGGGGTTCCTCACCGCACTGTTCATCCCCACGGGCTGGGCACCCAACGAGTCACTCGCGGAGATGGTCGGTCCGATGATCCTGACCCTGCTCCCGGTGCTGATCGGCTACACCGGCGGCCGCCTCGTCCACGGGCAGCGGGGTGCGGTGATCGGCGCCATCGCCGTGATGGGCATCGTGGTGGGCTCGGAGATCCCGCAGTTCCTGGGCGCGATGGCCATCGGTCCACTCAGCGGCTGGGTGCTCAAGAAGTTCGACGACTTCGTCGTACCGCGCACGAAGGTCGGCTTCGAGATGCTGGTCAACAACTTCTCGCTGGGCATCATCGGCATGCTGATGGCCATCCTCGGCTACGTCGGCATCGGGCCGATCGTGTCGTCGTTGACCACGGTGCTGGGCAACGGCGTCGAGGTGCTGGTCGACAACCGCCTGCTACCGATGGCCTCGATCCTCATCGAGCCGGCCAAGGTGCTGTTCCTCAACAACGCCATCAACCACGGGGTCCTCGGCCCGCTCGGCGTCGTCGAGGCCGCCGAGACCGGCAAGTCGATCCTGTTCATGCTGGAGACCAACCCCGGTCCGGGGCTCGGCATCCTGCTGGCGTTCTGGGTGGCCGGCCCCAACAAGGCGGTCCGACTCTCCGCCCCCGGCGCCATCATCATCCACTTCTTCGGTGGCATCCACGAGATCTACTTCCCCTACGTGCTGATGAAGCCGCAGATGATCCTCGCGGCCATCGCCGGTGGCGCGACCGGGGTCATGACCTTCCTGGTCACGGGTGTCGGCCTGGTGGCGACCCCCTCGCCCGGCTCCATCTTCGCCTACATGGCCATGACACCCAGTGGGAACTTCCTCGGGGTGCTGCTCGGCATCGCACTGTCCACGATCGTGTCCTTCGTCGTGGGGGCCGCGCTCCTGCGCTTCTCGAAGAGCGATGAGGAGCCGGACCTCGACGAGGCCGCTGCCCAGTCCGCCGCCAACAAGGGCACCAAGCCCACCACCCCGGAGGCCTGAGCATGCCGTCCATCGAGGGCAAGGACGTCAAGAGCGTCGTCGTCGCCTGCGAGGCGGGCATGGGGTCCAGCGTCCTGCTGACCACCCAGCTCGCCAAGCAGCTCAAGCCCCACGGTGTGGCGGTGAGCCACAGCCCGGTGAACCGTCTGAACGACGACACCGCGGACGTGGTCCTGTGCCACCAGGGCCTGGTGAGCCGGGCCCGGCAGGCGGCACCGAACTCCGTGGTGATCCCCTTCCAGATGTTCATGGGTGACCCGGCCTTCGCCAAGGTCACCACGGCCATCACCGACGGGGGCACCCTCGATGGCTGAGGCCACCGACCTCCTCGTCGCCGATGCGGTGCAGCTCGGCTGCACCGCGGCGGACCGCTTCGATGCGGTCCGCCAGGCGGGCGAGGCACTGGTACGGATCGGGGCCGTCGAACCGGCCTACGCCGATGCGATGCAGGAGCGGGAGCACAGCCTCTCCTCCTTCGTCGGCGAGGGCTTCGCGATCCCCCACGGGACCGATGCCGCCCGGGCGCTGGTCCGACGCGGTGCCCTGGCCTTCCTGCAGTTCCCCGAGGGCGTCGACTGGGACGGACAGGATGTCCGCGCCTGCGTCGCCATCGCTGCCTCGGCGGACGAGCACGTCAGCGTGATGTCCACCCTCGCGCAGGTCCTGCTCGATCCGGACCAGGCGGAGGAGCTGCGCACCACCACCGATCCTGATCGGGTCCTGGAGCTGCTGGCTCCGGCACCCGAACAGGACGACGACACCCCGCAACCACAGGAGACGCTGTGAGAGCCGCGACCTTCCACGCGCCGGGCGACCTGCGCGTCGGCGACATCGACCAACCCACGACCGGACCGCGGGAGCTGAAGCTCCGGATGCACGCGACGGCGACCTGCGGCACGGACGCCAAGATCTTCAGGCACGGCCACCCCCGCCTCGAGCCACCCCAGGTGATCGGTCACGAGCTGGCCGGCGAGGTGGTCGAGGTCGGCGCCGAGGTGACCGGCCACGCGGTCGGCGACCGCTTGCAGGTGATCGCTGCGGTCCCCTGCGGGGAGTGCTGGGCCTGCACCTCGGGCGCGATGACGGTCTGCCCCAACCAGACCTCCATGGGCTACCAGTACCCGGGCGGGTTCGCCGAGTACATGATCGTGCCCGAGCAGGTCCTCAAGGTGGATGGGGTCAACGTGATCCCCGAGGGGGTGTCCTACGCCGAGGCCTCGGTCACCGAACCGCTCGCCTGCGCCCTCAACGCCCAGGAACTCGTCCACGTCGGCAAGGACGACGTGGTCGTGGTGATGGGCGCCGGACCGATCGGGTGCCTGCACGTCCGACTGGCCCGGTCCCTCGGTGCCAGCGAGGTGTACCTGATCGACGTGAACGCCGGCCGGCTGGCGCTGTCTGCGGAACGGGTCCACCCGGAGGCGGCGATCGACGCCTCCTCCGAGGACCCGGTCGCCCGCGTCAAGGAGCTGACCGACGGACGAGGTCCGGACGTCGTCATCACCGCGGCCCCGGCGGCGATCGCCCAGGAGCAGGCGATCGAGATGGCCGCGCCGCAGGGCCGGATCAGCTTCTTCGGAGGGCTGCCGAAGGACGACCCCTACATCCGGTGCGACTCCAACATCGTGCACTACCGCGAACTCATGCTGATGGGCGCCAACGGCTCGAGTCCCGAGCACAACCGTCGCGCCCTCGACCTCATCGCCACGGGGGCCGTCCCGGTGGCGGACCTGATCACCCACCGCCTGCCCCTCGAGCAGGTCCAGGAGGCGATCGATGCGGTCGTCAGCGGCGAGGCCATCAAGGTCGTCGTCGAGCCGTGAACACCACGGTCGGCCCGCGCGGAGCGGGCCGACCCACCGATCCAGGGAGAGGAACCACGATGAGCACGGACACCACGGTCGAGGAGCAGGTCACGGTCGCGTCGAAGGTCGGGCTCCACGCCCGGCCGGCAGCCGCGGTGGTGAAGGCGGCGAACGCCCTGCCGACGGTCGTCCACATCGGTAAGGACGGTCGCGTCGTCGACGCCCGCAGCATGCTGTCGCTGCTGTCGCTCGGCGCGGAGCACGGTGACACGGTGACGGTCTCCGCCGAGGGCCCCGACGCGGCCGAGGCCGTGGCCGCGATGGTGGCGCTGCTCGCCTCCAACCTCGACGAGGCGTCGTGAGCATGCCTGCCCTGGACACAACCAGGCCGGTGCTCGAGGGCACCGGCGTCAGCCCCGGCATCGCGATCGGTCCGCTGGTCCACATGGGCGCCCCGATCGCCGAACTGCCGGGACCCGTCAGCGGTGGGGTGCCCGACGTCGAGTTCGGGCGGGCCCAGCGGGCCCTGGACGAGGTGGCCCGGGACCTGGAGCGACGCCGCGACCGGGCCGAGGGCGACGCCTTCGCGGTCCTGGACGCGCTGTCGATGCTGGCACGGGACCCGGCCCTGATCGACGCGGTCGGGACGGAGGTCGACGGTGGACGGCCTGCGCCGCACGCGGTGGACGCCGCCATCGCGGGCTTCCGGTCCATGCTGGAGGCGGCCGGCGGCTACCTCGCCGAGCGGGCCGCCGATCTCACCGACCTGCGCAACCGCACGGTCGCCCGCCTACTGCACCTCCCGATGCCGGGCATCCCGGAGCACGAGGCGCCCTTCGTGCTGGCCGCCGAGGACCTGGCGCCGGCCGACACCGTCGACCTGCGCCCCGGGCACGTGCTCGCGATCGTGACCAGCCGCGGCGGGCCCACCAGCCACACCGCGATCATCGCCAAGGCCATGGGCCTGCCCTGCATCGTCGGCTGCGCGGGTATCGCTGAGGTCGACGACGAGACGGTCGTGATCGTCGACGGGTCCGCCGGACGCGTCACCCTCGATCCGGATGCCGACGAGATCGCCGCTGCCGAGCGGCGACGGGAGGCCCGCGAGGCGCTGCTGGCCAACTCCGCCGGGCCCGGGGTCACCTCTGACGGGCACGGCGTGCAGCTCCTGCTCAACATCGGCTCCGCCGCGGCGGGTGCCGCCGACGAGGTCGATGCGGAAGGTGTCGGGCTGCTGCGCACCGAGTTCCTGTTCCTGGACCGCAGCACGGAGCCGACCGTCGCGGAGCAGACGGCGTCCTACCGGGAGGTCTTCGCCGGGTTCGCCGGCCGCAAGGTCGTCGTGCGCACGCTCGACGTCGGTGCCGACAAGCCCCTGCCCTTCGTCGAACCCGGTCCCGGCGAGAACCCGGCACTCGGGCTCCGGGGCTGGCGGTTGATCGCCAACAACCCCGGCCTGATCGAACGACAACTCGAGGCGATCGCCGCGGCGGCCACCACGGCGCCGTGCGAGGTGTGGGTGATGGCGCCCATGATCGCGACCGTCACCGAGGCGGAGGACTTCGTGGCGCTGGCCCGGGACGCCGGTCTCGCCACGGTCGGCGTGATGGTCGAGGTGCCGGCGCTGGCGCTCCAGGCCGAGCGTCTGGTCGAGGTCGTCGACTTCGTGTCGCTCGGCACCAACGATCTGTCCCAGTACACCTTCGCTGCCGACCGCCTGGTCGGCGAACTCGGCGAGCTCCTCGACCCGTGGCAGCCAGCGGTGCTGGAGCTGATCGCCCGCACGGCCAGCGCGGGACGGGTGGCCGGGGTGCCGGTGGGCGTGTGCGGCGAAGCGGCCAGCGACCCGAACCTGGCGCTGGTGCTGACCGGCTTCGGTTGCACGTCGCTGTCGATGTCCGCCAACGCCGTGGCGGAGGTCCGTGCCGGCCTGGCGACCGTCACCCTGCAGCGGTGCGAGGAGCTCGCGACGCGTGCCCTGTCCGCCGCCGACGGGCGTGACGCCCGTACCCGGGTACTCGCTGCGCTCAGCGGGTGAGCTGACGACCCGAGCCCCTGGCCGCGCGCTGCCGATCACTCCCGGCGCGCGGCCAGGACCATGCGCGGGGCGTTATGGCCGTTGACGGCCATGACGCTGCCACCGGGATAGGTCCCGGCACCGCACAACCACACCCCCTCCATCGGGGTGTCGGCGCTCAGCCTGCGGTCCCACATGTGGTCGGGCAGGCACTCCCCCTGGAAGATGTGCCCACCGCTCAGCCCCGCCTCACGCTCGATGTCGGGTGGGCTGGGCACCGCCGCGACGCAGCTCACTGCATGCGCAGCCACGCCAGCAGCGCACGCGCCGGGATCCCCGTGGCACCCTTGGACAGCTCACCACGGGCGTCGTCGGTCCAGGCGGTGCCGGCGATGTCCAGGTGGGCCCAGGGCGTGGCCTCCGGCACGAACCGGTGCAGGAACAACCCGGCGTAGATCGTGCCGGCCTCCTTGCCCGCGGTGTTGCGCACGTCGGCGATCGCGCCCTCGAGCCGCTCGCCGTACTCGGCGGTGGCGACGGGCAGACGCCACATCGGCTCACCGGCGGCCGTACCCGCGGCCAGCAGGCCGTCGGCCAACTCGTCGTCGCTGGACATGAGCACGCCGATGCGCTCCCCCAGGGCCACCACGGCAGCACCGGTCAGGGTGGCGACGTCGATGATGACGTCGGGCTCGAGCTCCCCGGCGTGGACCAGGGCGTCGGCCAGGACCAGGCGGCCCTCGGCGTCGGTGTTGGTCACCTCGATGGTGGTGCCGTCCTTGGCGGTGAGCACGTCGCTGACCCGCGTCGCGGTGCCCGACGGCATGTTCTCCGCCAGCGCCAGCACCGCGGTCACGGCCACGGGCAGCTCCAGCTCCGCAGCCGCCTTGACCACCGCCAGTGCCGTGGCCGCACCCGCCATGTCCAGCTTCATCGTCATCATCGCGTCGTTGGGCTTGAGCGACAGCCCGCCGGTGTCGAAGGTGATGCCCTTGCCGACCACGGCGACGTGACGGGTCGCGCCGGTCGGGGCGTAGCTGAGCTCGACCAGCCGTGGCGGCGCCTCGGAGCCCTGCCCGACCCCGAGCAGCGCCCCGTAGCCACCCTCGGCCAGCTCGACCTCGTCGAGCACCCGGGCCTCGATGGGCAGACCGACCACCTCGGCCACGACGCGCTCCGCCAGGGCAGGGGGTCGCTTGTCCTGGGGCGGGGTGTTCACCAGGTCGCGCACCAGGCACTGCGCACCGGCGGTCACCCGTGCCGTGGCCACCGCACTGCGCGCGGCGTCGGCGTCGCCCACGGCCTGGATACCGATGGTGGCCAGCTCGAGGGGACGTTGCTCGGAGCGGTAGGTGCCGAACCGGTAGCTGCCGAGCAGCGCGCCCTCGGCCACGGCCTGCACGCCCACGGCCGGTGGGAGCTCGTCGAGCGCGTCGGCCAGGGCGAGGGTGAGGGTCTCGACCCGTTCCGCTGCTCCCGCCGCCGCAGCCGCAGCCGTGCGCAGGGTCGCAGCCGTGGCGTCATCCTCCGCACCGAGCCCGACGACCAGCAGGCTCACCGCAGGCAGGCTGCCCCGCGTCGGTACCCGGAGCACACTGCCCACCGTCGGCTCGAAGCCGGCTGCAACGAGCTCCGCGGTCAGGTCCAGACCGGCCGCGTTGGCCAGGGCTGCGGCGGGAGCACTGAGCTCCGGCGGGTCGCTGCGCTCCCGCGAGGACGGTGCGAAGGCCCCGATGGCGACCAGGTCGGCGGCGCTGGCCTCGAGCGGTGCGGTCACGACGTCCACGACGGGCACAGGATCCTCCTTGAGGGGTGGGCGTCAGCGAGCCTAACGGCTGGCGGATGGCACTTCGTGCGGCACATCACCACCGGGCTGCAGTACCGTCCTGCGACATGAACGAGCAGGCAGAGCACACACCGGCTGCGGCAGCCGAGGATCCGACGCGCAGCGCAGGGGTCCGTCCCGTGGACCTGCGGGATTACGCCGATTTCCGCCGGGGTCCAGCGTCCTGCGTGCGGGTCTTCGCCTCAGCGCAGCTCGCCGTGGACCTGTGGTGCATCGAGCCGGGGGCGGGCACCGGGGTCCTCCATCACCCGGACCGCGACGTGGCCTACACCGTGATCGGTGGCCGGTCGTGGTTCGTCACCGACGACGGCGAGGTCGGTCTCGACCCCCTGGGCGCACTGCTGGTACCCGCTGACACGGTGCACGGTATCGACAACCGGATGGCCGACCCGTTGATCGTGCTGGCCGCCTCTGCCCCGCCCGGCGAGGCCCCCGAGGACCCGGCCGCCGTCGACGCCGACGCCGTCGCCGCGGCAGTGCACGTCGCAGAGCAACGGGCGAACCCGTTGCGGCGCGCGGTGGAGACCCTCCTCGGCACCCGCGATCAGGGGTGAGGACCGATCTCCTGGTCGGGGGTGGTGTCGGGGGTGGTGTCGGGGGTGGTGCCGGTGTCGGCACCGGCTGACGGCAGGCGCACGGTGAAGCGCGCACCCGGTTCTGCGTCGTCGTAGACCACCTCGCCGCCACCGAGCACCGCGAGCTCCCGCACGATCGCCAGGCCGAGGCCCGTTCCCGTGACCGCCTGCTGGCCGTTGGCCCGCGCGAACCGCTCGAAGACCAGCTCCGCATCCTCACCGGGGATCCCGGGCCCGTGGTCACGCGTCTGCAGTTCAACCATCCCCGCGCGGGTCCGGGCGGTCACCACGATCGGTGGTGCTCCGTGCCGATCAGCGTTGACGAGCAGGTTGACGACGATCCGCTCGAGGTGCTGCGGGTCGACGGAGGCCACCGGGTCCCCCTCCACCTCGATGCGGACCTCGTCATCTTCCAGCCCGGCTAGTTCCTTCGGCGCGCGCGCCAGGAACGCTGCCACCTCCACACGTTCACGGTGGCTGACCAGGGCACCTGCGTCGAGGCTGACCAGGGTGAGCAGGTCACCGACCAGGCTGTCGAGTCGCTGGACGTTGCGGGCGATCGGCTGCAGCATCTGCGCCAGCTCCTCGGCCCGGGGCGCGAGGCGGGTCATCGACTCCACGAAGCCGCGGATCACCGTCAGCGGCGTCCTGAGCTCGTGGGACACCGCCGCCAGGAAGTCGTCCTTGGTCCGACCCGCCGCCGCGAGTTGGGCGTTGGCAGCGGCGAGCTCACGGTTGGCCGCGGAGACCTCAGCGGTCCGTAGGGTCACCAGATCGGAGGCGTGCCGCTCACGGCTGGCCAGGCTGTAGACGAGGAGGCCCACCAGCAACGCGGAGACGGCCCCGCCGATCGCCAGCAAGGTCGAGCCTCGCTGGAGCGGCGGCTGCAGGAAGCCATCCACGGCGGTGACCGTGACCTCCCACGTCTGTCCCGGAACGGCGACCTCGCTGGTCGAGTACAGCGCTTCGGGCTGGGATCCGGCTGCGAGCAGCACCGGCGCCTCGAAGACCACTGAACCCGGATCACGGACCCCGACCTCGACATCCGCCGGCAACGGCTCCAATCCCTGGAGCAGTCCCGGGACGGAGAGCACCAGTCCCACGGTGGCGGCGGTGTCCGCCTCGCCCGGAACCGGGGTGTGCAGCGACACACCGGGCTCATCCGGAGGGAGCTGGACGATGCGGGTGAGGTTGGACAGCACGGGTGCGTTGCGGCTCAGGGCCGTGTCGTGGGCGACCCGGGACTCCGGGCGGGCACCGAGGTCCACCCCGAGTGCCGCCTCATTGGGGTCGGCGGGGTAGGACAGGCTGAGCAGGCGGATCATGGGCTCACCGGCATCGTCACGCAGGCTGAGTCGCGGCCCACCCTGCTCCCGTTCGGTGAGACGGACAGCGACCTCATCTCGCGCTACCTGCTCGACGTAGGACACCCCTGTCAACGCCGGGAAGCGGTGGATGATCGCCATGTCGTCGAGCAGTCGTGCGTAGCTTGCCGCGTGGAGGTCGTCGATCAGCGAGGTCGCCACCGCGATGTCCTGCGCGAGGTCGGCGACCCGGCCCAGTTCGGTCTCGATCGTGCGGGCGACGTCGGTGGCGGCACGTTCGATGCGCTGCTGGTCCTCCGCCTGCTCGGCGGCACGCAGGGAGACCACGGCCACCAGGGTCAGCACGATGACGGCAGCCATACCCAGGGCGACGGCGGCAACCTCACGGGGCATACAGCGTCTCCTCCCTGGGCGCTGTCCCGGGCGGGCGCGGCACGCCCGACGGTCGCGGCAGCCTAGGTGGGCCGCGCCGCTACCCAGCGCGGGTGGACTCCGCCTCTGCTTCGGCGAGTTGCGCGAGGTTGTTGAGGCTGCGTGCGAAGATCCGTCGCAGGATCGGTAGCACCAGCATGGACGCGCCCCACTCCCCCAGGGCACCGAGCGGTGGATCGACCTCCTCCCACCAGGTCACCGTGGTGGCATCCGGGCCGTCGTCTTCCAGCACGAAGGCGCCGGAACCGGTGATGATCCGACCGAGGTGGGTGACCTCGAGCAGACGCTCCTGCTCCCAGGCGGTGACGCGCATCACGTCCTGGACGGTGACGCCCATGAGGTTGGTGGGACACCGGATCGTCACGCCCTCGCCCCGGCGCTCGGGCGTGAGGACATGGACCGCCTTG
>LKMJ01000184.1_pt1 | contig 41199 bp, 36 predicted proteins | sample 643391 | NCBI WGS metagenome assembly LKMJ01 (sample SAMN04112250, study PRJNA286221) | soda lake metagenome | biome: soda lake; feature: Kulunda Steppe; material: water; isolation source: sample PL-Br10 brine of Picturesque Lake | place: Russia: Kulunda steppe | collected 2010-07 | reverse complement strand
TGCGGCGGGAACTGGAAATAGGGCAAGGTAAGGACAATGAGGCACTGTCAACCGAAAGGGACAGCAAACGGACCAGGCCTGACCTAAACTACTACGCCAGTTCTCGACCCTACAGTGCTGAGGATTCCAAATTTTCCTTGCCTTTTGCGCTGGTTTGTGATAATGTATAAACAGTAAGGGCCCTGTATAAAGGGTCAATTTTTAGGAGGTTTTTTTAATGCAAGGCAAAGTAAAATGGTTTAACCCTGACAAAGGGTACGGCTTCATCGAAAAGGGTGAAGAGGAAGAAGATGTTTTTGTACATTTTTCCGCAATTCAAGAAGAAGGTTTCAAAACATTAGAAGATGGCCAAGATGTTGAATTCGAAGTTGTTGAAGGAAACCGCGGGGAGCAAGCTGCAAACGTAATAAAGTTGTAAATTCGGGGTTATCCTGACTGAACAATAAAGCATTTGCTCAAAAAAGCCGGCATAGACTGCCGGCTTTTTAATGTCATGTTTGGGAAGGCGGGGGTGTTGAAAACACTTCCACCCTATCAGCTTATCAAACAATGTTGCGGCCGGAAGCAGGCAAAGACATTAACATAGTTAATATTTAAACCCCGATCTTCTTTTCAATTATATTTTTGTTTTAGTAAGGCTTTTTTTGAGTAGCGGTTTAAATAAATATGACGCATAAGGTGGCATTTGAGGTTCTTAATTGGTTTAACCCCACCGAAAAGAGCGGTGGCGATAAACGCTTTGCAACCCTTTTCCATGATCATAACTGCGGATGCGGCATCACTTTTGGTCGGCCCGCAGCATATCGCCCCGTTGCCTTTTATCAGTACGGCATTGCGGCCTCTTATTTTTTTGAGGATTGTTTTGACTAAGTCGGCCGAAAATTTATCATCAGCTACCTGCACATTGGGCCCGATGATCATGGCAAAATCATCTATCAGGGGATAAATTGTTTTTCCGATGCGGGATACGGCTAATATGTCGGGAGAAAGGCAGTGGACGATGGCGTTTATTTCCTGGTAGCTGTTGTACAGCGCATGGTGTATTTTAGCTTCCGGTGGTATAGCTTTGCTCGTTGATTCCGGTGGGTCTTGATTAAGACTGATTTTGATATAGTTGACGCTGTCCGGTGGGAAAGGCTCCTCTTCTGTTGCGTCCGGATAGAGATGGAAAAAGTCACCTTTTCTTTCGCTGTTATAGTAGAGTTGTAGTTTGGCTGGAGCGCTTAAATCGTGGTAACCGGTTTGTTCTTTTATGAAGTATTCCCTTAATCCTGCCGGATCGGCGCTTTTGCGACCGCTTATTTCGAAGTAGCGCCGGTTAATGAAAGCAGCACATTCTTTTTCCAGTTCAGTGGCGACCTTAAAAGCTTGATCACAGTTTATTCCCAGGCACAGCGCTCCGTGAGAGGTGATCAGAAATGCTTTGCTCTCGGACCTGGTTAGGGCAGAGGCCACGTTTTTCCGCAGGGCTCTGGTGCCGGGCAGAGCGTGAGGGATGGCCACTACCCGGCTGCCTATTATAGCAGCAGCAAAACCTTCAATATTAAGATCAGAGTTAAGAGGGCTTACCGCTGAAGCGTAAAGTTGGTGGGTGTGGATTACGAAATTGATATCGCCGCGCTGCTTATATACTTCGGCGTGGATGCCTTTTTCAGTAGATGGCTCCAATTCACTTTCAAAACTGCAGCCATCAACATTGACTGTTACTATATCTTCGGGGGTGAGAGTTTCATAAGCCCTGCCGCTGGGGGTGATTACAAACTGGGCGGGGCTGATCCGGCAGCTGACATTGCCCCAGGTGCGGGCAATCAACCCGGTTTCAACCAGCCTTTTCCCGGCTTTAACCACTAATTTTCTGGCTTCATTGCTATTCATCGGTTACCTCTGTGATTATATTTTAACCTCAACGTTGGCAAAAACTTTATCAAAGCGGCTCAGCGTATTATAGATCATTTTTTCAGTGCAGGCGGCGCTGGTATAGAGGCAGCTGCCGGCCCGGCAAGTAAGCACTAAAGGGTATAAACAAGAATATTGTTTTAAGCAGATCAAAGAAACAGCCTTATTGTGTTTATGATACTGCTAATAAGTTTTAAATTTGGCAAGGTCAGTTTTCCGGCAGCGATCTTCATGACTCAAGGTCATCGATAATGCTCTCAAAGTAATCCAGGCATTGGGGATTGACCAGGGCATCTTTGTTAGTCACCGGTTCGCCGTGAATTATATTTGTTACTGCGCTTTCAACCTTTTTCATGTTCAATGTGTATGGTATGTCGGGGGCCTGCATTATAACAGCGGGTACATGCCTGGGTGAAGCGTTCTCACGCAGGATCTTTTTGATTTTTTGTTTCAAATCTTCAGTTAAACTAATGCCTCCAACAAGCTTAACGAATAAAATGATACGCTGGTCTCCACGCCAGTTTTGTCCTATAGCCACGCTATCGATAACTTCATCTAATTTTTCGACCTGGTTATAGATCTCCGCAGTACCGATTCGGACCCCGGAGGGTTTTAACACCGCATCAGAGCGACCATAAAAAGTAAACCCACCCGTATCACTATGGCGGACCACATAATCGCCATGCCGCCATACACCGGGATATATTTCGAAATAGGCCTCCCGGTATTTACTGCCATCCGGGTCATTCCAGAAATAAAGGGGCATCGGGGGTGCGGAGGCTTCACATACCAGTTCTCCTTTCTGATCAACTATTGGCGCTCCTGCTTCATCATAGACATTTATTTTCATACCTAAAGCCGGTCCCTGAAGCTGACCGGCATAGACTGGATTGATGGGGTTTCCGATACAGAAACAACCGTTGATATCTGTTCCTCCTGAAATGGAATTAAACCACAAATCGTTCTTGATATGCTCATAAACATACTCAAAGCCTCCGGCGGAAAGAGGAGAGCCAGTTTGCGATATCTGCTGGAGCGCTGCCAGGTCATAATTTTCACCGGGCTTTACCCCTTCGCTGCTGAGGTAGTTAATATAGCTGGCGCTGCAGCCAAACACCGTGACTATTTCATCCTGGATTAATTCCCACATGGCGCCGCTGTCTGGATAACCGGGGTTGCCGTCATAGAGGATTATAGTGTTTCCCACGGCCAGGGAGCTTATCATCCAATTCCACATCATCCAACTGCAAGTTGTGATGTAAAACAGGACATCTTCGCGCTTGAGGTCAGTATGCAAAACAAGTTCTTTTAAATGGTTGATCAGTATTCCCCCGGTTCCCTGAACCATACATTTAGGCTTTCCGGTAGTTCCGGAAGAAAACATTATGTACAAGGGGTGGTCGAACGGCAGCTGTTCAAACTTGATTTCGAGTCCTTCCTCGTTGGCCAGGAAGTCTTCGTAATGTACAGAGTTGGGCACTTGGCCGATATCGGCTTTTTGTCCCGTGTAAGAGGTAACGATTACTTTTTCAATCGATGGTGTTCTCTGGGCAATACCGGCAGCATTAGAGAGAGATTCAAAGGGTTTTCCTTTATAAAAATACCCGTCGGCCGTAAATAAAACTTTTGGTTCTATCTGGCTGAGGCGGTCAGATGCCGCTTCCTGGCCGACATCTGTAGCACAGGAAGCCCAGGCGGCTCCAATGCTGGTAGCAGCAAGCATACAGATAATTGTTTCGATCATGTTCGGCATATAAGCTGCTACCCGGTCACCCGGTTGAACGCCAACCCGGCGAAGTGATTTTGCCAGGCGGGCCACATTGTCATAAAGCTCAGCGTAGCTCATGCTGGAAGTTTTTTGCGTTTCCCCTCTGAAGACAAGAGCACAACGGTCGTCTTTGTACCTGAGCAAATTCTCTGCAAAGTTAAGCTGTGCTCCGGCAAACCACTTGGCTCCGGGCATTTTTTGCGGATCATCAACTACAAGTTCATAGCCTTTTGACGCCTTGATCCCAACGTAATCCCAGATAGCCGCCCAAAAATCAGGCAGTTCATTTATTGACCAATTATAGAGCTCTTCATAGTTGATTATCTGCTTGTCATATTTATTATTGACATACGCGATAAAGTCAACCATGTTAGAATTCTTTTTCCGTTCTTCAGGCGGTTTCCAGAGTAGTTTTGCCATAAAATTTACCTCCTAAAAAGTTATGCTTTTTCGTTTATAAATTATTCGACCAGGGGGTAAGGGTTATTAAAAAATCCAACTTTGATGGCATTGGCTTTTCCAGGGTAGATGACGGCAGATCGTGTTGTAATAATTAAGGTTCAGGGCAATTATCTGTTACACGTTCTGCCGTCCTTCTGTTCCTTTTTATCGCCGGGTTTGAGAGTTTGCGCTTTAACAGCTATCTACTGTGCAGTATTGCTTGTCTCATTTAAATAATCCCGTGTCAGGGGAAGCTCATTGTTTAAACCCTTGCTGAAAAGCAGCTGGTGAATGTCCAGCCCGCTGTGGCGAAAAGATGAAGAGCTGCCCACCAAAAATAAGCGCCACATGCGGACAAACCGCTCCCCGTATTTTTCTTCTACCCGGTCAACTACTTTCTCAAAGTTTTCTGCCCATTGGCCGGTGGTCATGGCATAATGCAGGCGCAGGCTTTCCACGTCAATCAGGTGAAAGCAGTGGTCGGGTAGTTCCCAGACTATTTCTCTAACGGAGGGGATATAGCCCCAGGGAAAGATATACCTTTCCAGCCACTCGTTGGGCGGAACTTCGGTTGGACGGGTGATGCTGTGCAGTAATGAAAGGCCCCCGGGTTTTAACAGTTTATTTATGCAGGTGAAATATTCAGGGATGTATTCTTTACCGACATGCTCGAACATGCCGACACTGACTATTTTGTCAAAAGTGAGTCCTTCAGCGGTAAGGTCACGATAATCGGCCTGGCGGACCTCAACCTTTCCTGCAAGTCCTTCTTTTTCAATCCGGCGCTTTGTTTCCTCTTCCTGTTCCTTGCTCAGGGTAATACCGAGGGTTTTTACGCCGTATTCTTTGGCAGCTTTAATAATCAGCCAGCCCCAACCGCTGCCGATATCTAAGAGGCGTTCGCCTTCTTTCAGCTGCAGCTTGCGCAGGGTGTGATCAATTTTTTGCAGCTGCGCTTTTTCAAGGGAATCCTCAGGTGTTTTGAAATAGGCGCAGGAATAACTCATTGTATCATCCAGCCACAACTTATAGAAATCATTACCAAGGTCATAATGGTATTGCACTTTTTCAGCCTGTTTCTGGCAAGTGGTTTCTTTCTGGCTCTTCATAAAACGCTGCAGAAAGCCTTCTATATTTTTGTTTCCCTCAAACAAGTCCTGGTTTTGGATCAACAGGTTGAAAATATCTTTTAAATCACCTTCAAAATCAATTTTTTTATCCATGTAAGCTTCACCAAACTTAAGTTCAGGGTCGCAGAGCATTTCTTTCAAATTCAATTTTTCGTTTATAATCATCCTTATAGCCGGTTCATGTTCCCTGTTTTGCCCATACACTACAGTCTGTCCGTCCCAAAAGGTAACCGCAAAAGGTCCCCCTTTCATTCGAGAAAAAATTGATCCTAAAAGTTGTTTTTGCATTTAGCTGCTCCTTTCATTAGTTATAGCTTCTTGATACGTTTGTAACTAACCCTGGCGCTTTATCTACACTAAAAAAACTTTATATGTGAATCAGGGCTCATGTTTATGCTATTCACCGGAAAAACAAGCAGGATAATGCTCAGGCCTAAAAAAATAAATGCAAACGGGCAAGTAAGGCCCCAGTCCGGATTGATAAGGTTGGGAATGGTAGCAACTATAAAGATTCCGCTGAACACAAAAATTACTCCGGAAACAACCACAAGTAATTTTGAGATCATTGGCATCATAGTAATCTCCCCCACCGGTTTCTGTCTAGTATATGTTATTAGATGGAAATGTCAACGATCCGCGATCCGCAATCCCGGGACTTTGTTATGATAATGTGGGGAATTGATCGGCAGCGTAACTCTCAGGATTTTACGGGACATCAGGTTTATGGTGAAGATTAAACCATATAACTTTTGCTACATGCTTACCTGCAGCCCTGGTGTTACAAATACCGCATATATTTAATGTGATATCGTTGAACCAAGGTGGTAAAATATTGTCATAGACTAATCTGATGTCACAATTTCTTAATACCCGGTTTTTTTAACCCGGTCTTTAACGAGTTGATCTTTTAAGTAAAATCCAAGATCGGTTATTAAGAAATTTGGAGGGATAGAGAGATGATTGTTCGTTGGTCAGGGTAACCTTAAGAACACCGCGGTAAAATTCATGACATAATACCTGTTACTAGATGTAATCAACCATTTTAGCAAGATAGAAAAATGAAATAAGCAGGGCATTGAAGGGATGGGTAATGCAAATGGCAAATACAAATACGGAAATCGTCAAGCGGCGTTATGATCGGATTGCTTTCATATATGATTTTATGGACTTTGTCGTGTCGAACAAACGGCGCATGGAAATCCTGAAAATGGTTCGGGGTGAAGTGCTGGAAGTAGGAGTAGGGACAGGGCGCAACCTACCGCTTTATCCTCCGGGGAGCTCGGTAACCGGGATCGATATCAGTCCGGTTATGCTCAACAAGGCCAGGCAAAGAGCGGTAAAGAGTGAAATGAATGTCAAGCTGGAAGAAGCAGATGTTCAAAACCTGCCTTTCAATGATCATTCGTTTGATACCGTGGTAGCGACATGCGTATTTTGTTCCGTACCGGATCCGGTAGCCGGATTAAAAGAAGTCAAGCGGGTTTGCCGCCATGACGGCCAAATAATATTGATTGAACATGTGCGCAGTGAAACACTGCTCGGCGGTATGCTTATGGACCTGTTCAACCCTATTCCTCTTAACATTATCGGGGATAACATCAACCGCAAAACTGTTGAAAACGTTCAGATAGCGGGGCTTAAAGTGATCGAGGTTAAAAACCTTATCGGACGAATAGTCAGGCTAATCAGGGCTCACCCGTAAAAATTGTGTCCAGGCTTAATTCAAAGTAAAATTGCTTAAAAGCGTTTACAGGCAAACCCTGATGAGAAAACACCATAGTCAATATATTACTTCAACTACGCGATGCTCCGGGTAATGTTCCAATTTAAATTATTCCGCGCTGATGGGATTTATTCGCTCTTCCATCTCCTCGTAAATAAAACGCCAGCTTGTGCTGAAACTATTTCACCCTCTTCATCAATAAAGTAGTACATCGGAATATACATGGTCCCCTGTACTATTTGTCCCTCCTATTTGCTGTCAACTTTAAGCACTCCTGCTTGAGCAATATTTTCTGCTTCCATTTCCCTGATAATAATGGTGACTACTTCTTTGGGACATTTCAAAGTTTCGGCAACTACGGCAGTGACCTTATTCACCATCTCCCGCTTTTGTTCTACAGTTCTTCCTTTGAGCATTTCTACTTGCAATACAGGCAAAACTAGCCCTCCTTTTCAAAAATCTGTTTTTTATTACTTCTATTGAAACCAATTATAGCTTTTGTTGCTTATATCCCAGAGTTTTGATTGATCCCTTAACGTTTATCCTGTTCTGCGCTACTTCTCAGCCAGGGATCTGTTTGTTATGCCTGCCTGGATTAATCGGGTCTGTGAAATTGTAAATATAAAAAGTGCGGCTACAGCTGAGCTGCTTCAAAACAATACAGTCCAGCCTTAAAAGAGCTTAAAAAATATGTACATAAAACCAAAATTGTTGCTATTATATGGTTTAAAGTATCTTCATGTTTTGTTTGTTATTTTTGAATCTTTTTTGTGAAGCAGAGTGGACTTTGTTTTAATTACAATACATCATTTATGAATAACTGTCAAAATATTAGAGTTAATACTCATAAGGTCAAAGGAGTGGGGTGAAATAACCTGATTTCCTTGCTCTTTTAAAAATAATGGCACTTACTATTTTTGTTGCAGTGTGGTAAGATCCCCTGGTTGGTTTAAAAGATTATGGAGTTGATGAACAATGCAGATCGGCCTGGTCGGGTTACCAACTTCCGGCAAAACAACCCTTTTTAACCTGCTTACAGGAAGCAGCCATTTAACCGGTATCAGTGGGGCAGATGAAGCGCATATCGGCAGCGCCGAGGTTCCTGATCCTCGTATTTCCTACTTGTCAGGACTTTATAAACCGAAAAAAACCACTTATACCCGGATTGATTTTAAAGATATCCCCGGCGTTAAGATGAACGACAGCAGATCTCGCGCTTCACGCCTGCTTAATGAAGTACGCAGCGCTGATGCGCTGGTTGAGGTTTTACGGGTTTTTAAATCCGGTGATGCTGAAGCCCTTGCTGGCGACCCCGATCCTTATCGCGATTTGACCAATTATGGTGCTGAACTGCAGCTGGCGGATATTGATATTTTAGAAAAACGAATTGCCCGCCTTCAAGAGGCATCGAAAACGAAAAAAGATAGTTGTGAGCAGGTTGCCTTATTAAAAAAGTTGCTTGCTGCTCTGGAAAATGATCAGTTGATTAGCAGTTTGCAGCTTTCTGCAGAAGAAAAGCAGTTGCTTGCCGGTCAGAGTTTCTTAAGTGAAAAACCGCTGTTTCTGGTAGTAAATATCGATGAAGATCAGCTGCGCAGTAGTGATTACCCCAATCGTGAAAAAATCTGTGCTTACGCTGCTGAAAAAGAAATTTCCATTATAGAAATCTGTGCCCGGGTAGAAATGGAGATAAATCGACTTAAACCTGAAGAACAGCCGGAGTTTTTAGAGGACCTCGGGTTGGCAGAATCAGGTCTCAGCCGTTTGACACGTAGGGTTTATGAACAGCTCAACCTGATATCATTTTTTACTGTCGGGGAGGACGAGGTTCGGGCTTGGACTGTTGAAAAAGGTGCTCCCGCCCGTCAGGCAGCCGGCAAGATTCACTCCGACATTGAACGCGGTTTTATCCGGGCTGAAGTGTTTCATTACAACCATCTCTATCAGTTAGGCAGCGCAGCCAAGGTTAGGGATGCCGGGCACTTTCACCTGGAAGGAAAAGAATATCCGGTCCAGGATGGAGATATTGCCAATTTTCGCTTTAACGTTTAAATCTGTAGAGATTTGATATAATGCTTATAAGGTTTTGCCGCTATTTACAAAAGCAGTAATCGGTATGCCGGAGGTATGATATTTCTGGTTGGGGTTATTGAAAACATCCTCAAGTTTTTGATGTTAAAAGGTTGTATTCGCAACCAGGTAAGAATTAAACTACTAATTAGCAGGTGCTATTTAGTTGTGGCCTGAACTGATTGGAAAGCCATATTTTAAAAAAGGAAGGGAAAAAAACAGCCATGAAAGTTGTCGTGGATGCGGATGCCTGTCCTAAAAGGGTGTTGCAGACCTGTTTAAAATTAGGCCGTAAATATGGTATCCCGGTGTGGACCGTGGCCAGTTTCAACCACAATATTGAGTCGAACCATCATATTATGGTCGGTAATGAATCGCAGGAAGCTGATATAAAGGTTATAAACCTTGCTGAAAAGGGCGATATCGTTGTTACCCAGGATTGGGGCCTGGCCGCTGTGCTTACTGGAAAAGAGGTCAGGTGTTTAAGCCCGCACGGCAAAGAGTACCCTGCTGATAATATGGAATTTTTGCTGGAAGAAAGGGAAATTAAAGCTAAATATCGGCGTAGTGGAGGCAGAACCAAAGGGCCTAAAAAACGAACAGCGAAAGAAGATAAGAATTTTTTTAGTAAGCTGGAAGAAATGATCAATCAAGTTGTCCCAGCTAACCGGGTTGGTAACTGAGCTAAAGCGCCCGCTTTGTTCAGGTGGATGCTGTGAAGGTGTTGGCATCACCAGCACATTATTTGTTTTGATGTTTACTAGTGTAATAATGACTTAACAGCCTCATTCTTACCTGGTTTTTTTAAAGCTTGAGCATGCTTTTTGTAAACCTTGCAATCGATCTGCAGGATACGGACTGGGTCGATGTCGAATAAAATATTGACCGATTCGATAATATTATGCTTAAAGGGAGATCGATAACCTATCGTTAAGCAGTTAAATCTTGGACATCCACCGATTTATCCGCCACATCCATGGCAGGTAACAGAGGAGAATTTCTCATTGCAGAATAACCTTCTAAGTGAGAGCTTATTTTCTCTTAGCAACGGCTATATCGGCATACGCGGTAGTTGTGAAGAAGGCCTGGAAGGTAACGCATGTCGATCTATAGAAGGCATTTACCTGAACGGGTTTTATGAATCGGTTCCAATTCCCCATGCCGAAAGAGGTTATGGCTATGCCCTGAATACGCAAACTATGCTTAATGTTACTAATAGTAAAATTATCGAGCTTTACCTGGGCAAAGAGCGATTTAGTCTGCTCAGCGGGAAAGTGCTGCAATTCAAACGGACTTTAGACATGGAAAAAGGCTACCTGCTCAGGGAATTAATTTGGAGATCACCTCAGGGCAAGGAAATAAAAATCACCGTAAAAAGGCTGGTTTCTTTAACCCAGCGCCATCTGATGGCCTTTCAATACCAGGTTGAACCCCTTAATTTTTCCGGAAATATATCTATTTTATCTTCATTGGACGGGGCGGTTGACAATCATATGCATGAAGAAGAAGACCCAAGGTTTTCTGCTTCACTGGGCGATCTCGGATTGGTTGTGACCGGGATATTGCCTGATGATACGCGGGCAGTGATGATTCAGGAAACCCTTCGTTCAAAACAGGTCCTGGCTTGTGCCATGGAAAATTGCCTGACAGAAGGTTCTTCTTTTGCAATCGATAATGAACAAACCGGTGAATCTGCTACGGTTAGCTTCCAGGTTAATGGCCAGGTGAATGGAAAAATCACTCTGGAAAAATTTGTAGCTTACTATACAAGTCGGGACTACCCGGTGGATGATCTGCCGGAACTGGCTGCCGGAATGGTTGAAAAAGCCAGGTTAACCGGTTTTCAGGCCTTGTTCGAGGACCAAAATGAATACTGCAGGCAGTTTTGGGCTAATTCCGGTATTGCTGTTGAAGGCAATCTGCAGGCAGAGCAAGGCCTTCGTTTTAGCCTTTTTCATCTCATGCAGGCCGCAGGATGCGACGGCCAAACCGGTATACCCGCTAAAGGTCTGAGCAGTGAAGGTTATGATGGTCATTATTTTTGGGATACAGAAATTTATATGGTCCCTGTTTTTGCCGCCCTGTTTCCAGAGGAGGCACGCAAACTTTTAGAGTTCCGCTTTTATATTCTCGATCATGCCCGCAGCAGGGCCCGGGAGCTTTCCCACAAGAAAGGAGCCCTTTTCCCCTGGCGAACAATTGCCGGGGAAGAAGGTTCTTCTTACTTTCCGGCCGGCACAGCACAGTACCACATCAATGCAGCTATAGCCTATGCCATTAATAAATATATTGAGATGACCGATGATTATTCGTTTATGCTTGATTATGGGGCCGAGATCCTTTTTGAAACCGCCCGTCTCTGGGAAGATCTAGGCGATTATATCCCCAACAAAGATAACAAGTTTTGTTACAACGAGGTAACCGGGCCCGATGAGTATACCGCCCTGGTCAGCAATAATTGCTATACAAATTATATGGCCCGGTGGCATCTGCAGTATGCATATGAAACTGCCCTCTTGTTAGAAAAAAAATATCCTGCCACTTACCGGAGAATCGCTGATAAACTTTATTTGCAGCAGGAAGAACTTGAAGCCTGGCGCCTGGCGGCCGAGAATACTTATATACCCTATGATCAAAAGTTAAAGGTACACCCACAGGATGACAGTTTTTTTGACAAAGCAATTTGGGATTTTTCAACAACCCCGGCTGATAATTATCCATTAATGCTCCACTACCATCCACTGGTGATTTATAGATACCAGGTTTGCAAACAATCTGATACAATTCTTGCTCAACTACTTTTAGGAGACCATTTTTCTCTGGATCAAAAACGGCGTGACTATGATTATTATGAACCGATTACCACTCATGACTCTTCACTATCTCCTTCAATCTTCAGTATAATTGCTTCTGAGATTGGTTACCCGGAAGATGCGTACCGTTTTTTTGCAATGTCGGTGAGGCTCGATTTAGAAAATATTCTCAAGGATACTCATTATGGCCTGCATTTGGCCAACATGGCCGGTTCCTGGTTATGTGTAGTACAAGGTTTTGCCGGTATGAGGACCAATGGGGGCGGACTTAAGTTTAATCCATATTGTCCTCAGTACTGGCAGGGCTACCGGTTTAGGATCATCTATAAAGGGTCCCGGTTAGAAATAGCAGTAGAATTAAATAAAGTTACCTACAAGTTGCTTGCGGGTGATAATATCAGTTTTATGCATAAAGGGCAAAAAGTTACCCTAGCAAGAGGAAAGCAGGCTGAGTACAAACTTATCTGATCAATAAATCAGGGTTGTGAAGTCAAAGTGAAAAACATCAAGGCTTTTATATTTGATCTGGACGGAGTTTTGACTGATACCGCCGAATACCATTTCATGGCCTGGAAACGCCTTGCTGAGGAAGAAGGTATTTCTTTTACCAGGCAGGATAATGAACAACTGCGCGGTATTTCCCGGCGGGATTCGCTTAAACTGCTCTTAAAGGGACGCCGGTTATCGGAAGAAAAGATGCAGGAACTTATGGATCGCAAAAACGGTTATTACCGCGAATATATCAAAGCAATATCAGAAAAGGATTTACTTCCGAAGGCCGCTGATCTGCTTAATGACTTAAAGGCAAGGCACTATAAACTGGCCCTTGCGTCAGGAAGTAAAAATGCCCCGCAGGTTATAGATCGTCTCGGTATAGCTTCATTTTTTGAGGTGATTGTTCATGGCGGCAGTGTGGAAAAAACAAAGCCTGCCCCGGACCTTTTTCTTCATGCCGCTGAAAAACTGGGGGTAGCTCCTCAATTTTGCGTGGTAGTCGAAGATGCCAAAGCAGGTATAGATGCGGCAAAGTCAGCCGGAATGGCTACTATTGGTATTGGTCCGCCGGAGAGAGTCGGTGCGGCCGATTTAATTTATCCATCCGTGGCCGATATCAGGCTCGGGGACGTTAGTTGAGAATACAGGGGCCGATTGTATTTGATACAGCGATCAATCAAGTTACAGGCGTATAGAAGGCATGCATTTTAAAAGAAACTGATAAACCAGACTGGAACAGGCCGGTTAAAATAAAAACTCAATAATTGAAAAGCATTTAAGCACCTGCCAAAGATTTAAGCAGGTTTCTGACCTCATCTGATGAAGACATGAAATAGTGTGCTTTAGTTATAGGAACAAAACCTACCTTTATACTCCATGCTTCTTCTGGCAGTACTGCAAAAATATCTTCATCGGTCCAATCATCACCAACAGCCAGGATAAAGTCCCAGGATTCAAGCTTTTCCAGCCAATGTAAGGCGGCTTTACCCTTGTTTACTCCGGATGGTTTGATCTCTACCACTTTGTTGCCCAGCAAAACCTGGAGAGAGGTACCGGAGAGTAAAGTCCGCAGGGTATCCACCAGTTCTTTGGTTCGCTGTTGTCCGAGTTCGGGGTCAGCTTTACGATAATGCCAGGCCAGGGCATGAGATTTTTCTTCAATGAAAGAACCCGGCGTGCTTTCACTGAACTTCTCCAATACTGGATAAAAATTTTCTTTCCAATAAGTGGTAATATTTTCTGCTGATAAGCGCCAGTTTCCCCCGGTTGATTCATAGAGCCAGGTTCCATGTTCTGCCACCATGTCCACTCCGGTTTTGCCAAGCCAATCTGATAGGTAATTCTGATCTCTGCCGCTGATGACCACCACAGTATTTTTTGGCTCAGCTTTCAGGGCGCTCAATATTTTTAATAGCTTGGAATCCGGGCGGACCTGTTCCGGTCTTTTCTTCAGGGAAACCAGGGTTCCGTCAAAGTCTAATAACAGCAACCTGCTTTTAGCTCGCCTGTAACTTTCAATTACCTCGGCTTGATTTTCTTTCGTCAAGAATCTATGTTGGCTTTGTTCCCGTTGTTCCCTGGCTTGAGCAAGTTGGTTGATAAAATCTTCCGCCCAGCGGAAAATGTTATATGTTTTTATTCTTTGGAACATCAGGCTGATCCAGGCTTCCTTCTCCTCGGCCGGGGCAGAAAGCCCATGATTAATAGCCTCTCCCACCATCTCGATGTTGCGGGGGTTAACGATAAAGGCTTCACCAAGTTCCGCAGCAGATCCGGCGGTTTCACTGAGAATTAGAACCCCCTTCTTTGTCTGGCTCTGACAGGCCAGGTATTCTTTAGCGACCAGATTCATTCCGTCACGCAGGGGAGTGACCAGGGCTATGTCTGCAGCGCTATACAAGGCGGTCAGTTCTTCGAAGGGAAGAGAGCGATATATATAAAGAACTGGCTGCCATCCCGGGGTACCGTAACGGCCGTTGATCTTTCCGACGATTTCATCGATCTCACTTTTTAATTGCTGGTATTCCTCGACTTTGGTGCGTGAGGGAACGCACAGCAAAACATAAATTATTCTCCCGTGCCATTCCGGATATTTTTCCAGAAAACGTTCGAAAACTTGTAGATGTTCAGGAATCCCCTTGGTAAAATCCAAACGGTCAACAGATAATATTATTTTTTCAGTGTTTAAATTGTTTTGCAGTAGTTCCTTTTCCTTTTTTACCGTCGGGGAGGTTGCTGCTTCTGAAAATTTATCTGCATCAATACCCATCGGAAACGTTTCCACTCTGACCATTCTATTGCCGGAATTGATCTGTCCAAAAACCTGCTCTTTTCCCAAAATACGTAAAGCACAACTAAAGAAATGCCTGGTGTAATCGTAGGTGTGAAAGCCGATCAAATCGGCACCGAGCATGCCTTGCAGGATTTCTTCCCGCCAGGGCAGATAACGAAAGACTTCCATGGAGGGAAAAGGAATGTGCAGAAAAAAACCGATAGTAATGTCCGGTATATTGCTGCGGAGCATCTCCGGAAGGAGTAATAAATGATAGTCGTGGATCCAGATTATATCGTCCGGGCGGACTACATCGATAAGTTTCTGGCAGAACATCTGGTTGACCTTTTGATAGGTTTCCCATTCCGAAGCATTAAAAGTGCAGTAAGTGGTAAAATAATGGAAAAGAGGCCATAATGTTCTGTTGCTGAAGCCATAGTAGTACTTTTTCAGGTCAGAAGCAGAGAGGTAAACAGGGAGACAGTTATAATCATGCTGCAGAGTTTTTTCTAAATCCACTTTAGTCTTGCTGCTGGTTGGATTTATTCCGGGCCACCCGATCCATAACCCGCCTTTGCAGCGGTGAAAGGAAGATAAACCGGTTGTCAAGCCGCCGACACTGGGTGTGATTTGCAGTTGACCACCTGTTCTGGCCACATTTACCGGCAAACGATTAGAGGCAATAACTACCCGGTTATTATGTAAATCTGATTTTGGAACTAACATGAATATCACCTCAATAAATATAAGTCCAGCTCAGCTTGCTAATTTTGACCCTCTTTGCATGGCAACAAATCAAAATTGATTTCAAATTAACTGTAGATGACGGCAGTCTGATTGTAAAATGCCATATTGTCATAAAAAAATAGTTAAAAAGTAATTTCAAGGCAGGGGGGAGAAAGAGTATAAACGGTGATTGCCATATAATTTGCGGATAAATCAACAGAAAAACAACGTTAACCGTCCGGGAACAGGCAGAAATTTTCCTCAGCCTTCAAAAAGGATATAAAGATACCCGGCTTTGCATTATACAGAGATTGCCAGAGAAACAAATAAATCCGCCTTGTGCTTGTAAAGGGGCGGAAAGATTCCGCTTAGTATTGGACAAATGCTCTGGCACGCTTTCCCGTGTTCAGGTAAGCGCAACCCTTACCCCCGTTTATTTAGCTCTTCCAGTAAAAGTTTCATAACCGTGCTCGCGCTTTTGTTGATGACGACCTTTGCCTGCCGGTTGTAAAAGTCGGGGTCCGGTTGATAATGATCAGGTTTTTACAATCAGCAGGCAGCTGATTATCCGGGGAATCATGCATGCTCAAACCAATTATAACCACCAGGTCGGCCCGCTGAACTTCTTCCTTTGCTGTGTAATAATCAGGTGGTGGTTCGCAAGCAAGCACCACATCCGGAATGTGCTCACGCCTTGTCATAAGATGCCGGGTCGTTTTTATATCTGCGACTGTTAAAATCCCCAGGGTCAGGCATGGTCCAGAGCCAGTTACCGGGGTTGCAAGAATCGGGCACATTACCTTCGGTTGAAATTGCCGCCCCGGCAAGGACGTCTGTATAGTTGCTTTGTTTAAGCAGATCGCATACTTTATTTATACTTTCAAGCAGCTGTTTCAAACAAGCAACTTCGCATATATTGTAATAAAGTTTAATAAAAGATTTAGACTTTTCTATGCAGATATGATACCAAAAATTTCGGCTGCATGTCAAACAATCGCAACCACCGGATATTTCCTGTTCTAATCGTTACAAAACTGGCTGCTTACTAGAAGATCTTCCAAAATAACAACCGCTATGAAAACCTGGGGAAACATGAAGATTCTTCGTTTTCATGATTTTTAAATTAATAAAAACATTAACAAAAGAAAGAAGGAAACCGGAGTTTCATGGAGAATTAAGTATACTCAACATTTTTATTAAGCTTTGTTTCGATAAAACAAAATATATACTATAACTTGATTAAACCGAGAGGGGTGATAAGGTTTATTTACCTGGGTGGTAGAATATTTTCTGTAACCGGTACTGCTCAAAAATCATAACAAAAAATAGGGGGTGAAAAAAACTAAAAAGTTATTTTACTCTCGGCGTTTACTCTCGGCGAATGAAAGTCTGGAAATTAATTAGATTGAGGAGGTCAAATTATGAAAAGGAACAGCTTGTATCTTTTGAGTTTAGTTTTGGTTTTTGCCATGCTCTTCGTGTCTTTTGGCTGTGAAGAAGCAGAAGAAGTTGTCGGGGAACCGGTCGCTGAAGATTTTATCGTCGTTGCAGCCGGTAGTCCAGGTGGAGTATACTTCCCCCTGGGTGCGGGGCTGGCCTATGTTTTTGAACGTCGCCTTGAAGGGGTAACAGCAATGTCTGAAACCACCGGTGCATCAGTAGAAAACTGCCGCCTGGTTGCCGGAGGAGAATCGGAAATGGGCATGGCTATGGCCAATGTTGCCTGGGATGCTTATGTCGGGGAAGAAGCATTTGAAGAAGACGGCGAACTGCCGATAAGGACTTTGTTTTCGATGTATCCGGCTCAACAGCACCTGATTACCTTAGAAGGCTCAGGTATTGAATCGGTTGAAGATCTGGTTGGTAAATCCGTAAGTGTAGACGCCCCCGGCAGTGGCTGTGAAGTCACTTCTTATATTATACTTGAAGCAGCCGGGATTATGGATGATGTTGATACGCTGAATTACTCTCAGCCCGAAGCAAGGGATGCCCTGGTTGACGGCGAAGTAGATGCTGTTTTCTATAACTTTGCTTCTCCGGCCGCCGTTGTCGATGAAATTATGGCTGCCCGGGATATTCGTTTTGTTCCCCTGGAAATGGATTTAATGGATGTTATTATTGAAGATTACCCCTATTTCTCTCCGGGCGTAATTCCGGAAGGTCATTATGGCCTGGAAGAGGATGTAGATGCCCTTACTGTGGGTAACCTGATGGTTGTTCATGAAGATATGAGCGACGATTTTGCCTATGATCTTCTGACAGCGATATTCCATGAAGAATCGCTGGATGAATTGATCGGTATTCATCCTATCGCTCAAAACTTCCAGGTTGAATTAGCCGCAGAGGCGCCGGTTCCCTTCCATCCGGGTGCCGAACGCTACTTTGAAGAACACGTGAAATAGCCTGTTTGGCTATCCAGGAGGAAACAAGTGTGCTATATTTCGTTAGAAGTGGGCTTTTTCAAAAGAGATGGCTTCTTCTAAGCTTGTCGCTTGTTTTGGTTGTAGCGGGTGCCTTCTTGTTACAGAGGGGGCACCCGCCTGTTTATCACCTTTCTATATATGAAGGCCGCAGCGAAAACTTGCTGGAGCAAAGAATGGTTGAACCAGGTGATACTATTTTGCTGAACTATATCCATTCTGCTGATCAGACCCCGGTCAGTGCGGTTTTTGAAATTCATGAAGGAGGTTTAACCCTGGTTGAAGAGAAATACTCCTGGTACGGTGCCGGCTTGGAATCCGGCGCCGGTTATGATTTTTCTTTCCAGGGTGAAGAGGTAACAGTTAGCGGTTATGAAAGGTCATTTGAGGAACTTCCCTTGAGGGTGGCCCGGACTGTTAACCAGGAGGTGTATATTGATGATCAGGTTATCTCGCTCCAAAAGCTGGCTCCGGGTGGAACACTTTTGATACTTAGGGTTGATGAAAAATAAGCATCGCATGCTGATATTCTGAACCGGCAAAAGGAGTTGCAGAAAATGCCTATTGGAAGATATATGGAGAAGCAATCTGCTGTTCTTACCGAGACCGCGCTGACGGGGAAGTACCGTAACCTTGTCGGTTGGTGGTTTTATTTTGCAGCTTTTCTGGCTACAGGAACTGCCCTATACCACATTCATACCGCTTATTATGGAGCACCTTTTGCGCTACTCTTCCGCAATATCCACTGGATGCTTATAGCTGTCCTTATTTTTCTCTTCTTTCCTGCAATCAAAAATTCTCCAAGGGATCGGCCAACTGTAATCGATGTTCTGTGTATCCTGGCTACAGTTGTAGTTGGCATGTATGTCATTTTAAATTTCGAAGCGATTGCCGGAAGGGCCGGGGCGCCGGTTACTGCCGACATTGTCCTCGGGGCAATATTGGTTGTGCTTGTGTTGGAAGCCGGAAGACGCACAGTCGGCTGGCCAATTGTGATTATTGCCGTTTTGTTCCTGATTTATGCTTATTTCGGACAGCAAATGCCGGGCATTCTCATGCACCGGGGTTACTCCGCAGCACGAATTTTCCCATTCCTGTATCTCACTGATGCCGGTATTTTCGGTATTCCTTTGGGTGTATCTTCAAGGTTTATTTTGCTGTTTATAATTTTCGGTTCTTTTCTGGAAAAGGCCGGAGCCGGCTTGTTTTTCCGTGATCTTTCCCTGGCCCTTACCGGCCGGCATGTGGGCGGTCCGGGGAAAGCTTCAATATTATTCAGTGGATTTATTGGCTCGATTACCGGCAGTTCGACAGCTAACGTGGTTACTACCGGGACCTTTACCATTCCCCTGATGAAAAAGCTCGGTTATAAACCGGCCTTTGCCGCAGGAGTGGAAGCCGATGCTTCGACCGGAGGTCAGATACTACCCCCGGTTATGGGTGCGGCTGCTTTTGTCATGGCCGAATATATTGGTGTGCCTTATGTTACTGTTATGGCAGCCGCGATCGTTCCGGCCCTGCTTTACTTTATTACTTCATTTTTCATGGTTCATTTCCGCGCTCTAAAAGATAACCTTCTGCCGGTACCAAAAGATGAACTGCCTAATCTTTTAGAAGTTATAAAAAATGGCTTTTATTATTTTGCCCCGTTGATTATTCTTATTATATTGCTGGTGTTGCGTTATTCTCCTTCCCGTGCTGTTTTTTGGGCCCTGCTATCGACTATTGCCCTGAGCTGGATTAAAGCAGAAACCCGTATGGGTCCAAAAGAAATTTATGAAGCCCTTTTTTCCGGAGTGCAGAAAGCGCTTGAAGTCGTGGCCGCCTGCGCTGTGGCCGGAATTATTATTGGTATGGTAACAATGACCGGTCTGGGTTTGAAGTTTTCCACCCTGATTGAAATACTGGCAGCCGGCAACCTGATGGCCGGGCTTTTCTATACTTTAATCGCATCCCTGATTCTGGGTATCGGAGTGCCAACCACGGCCAAGTATATCATTTTGGCCACCCTGGTTGCCCCGGCCCTGGTCACCCTCGGAGCACCACTTTTAGCTTCGCACCTGTTTATCCTCTATTTCGGTACCGATGCCGATATTACCCCGCCGGTTGGGCTGGCTGCTTACGCGGCGGCAGGTTTGGCCGGAGCCCACCCGCTTACCACCGGGTTCGAGGCTTTCAAAATGGGCATTACCGCCTATATCGTGCCCTTCTGCTTTATTTTAGGGCCGGCCCTCTTGCTGCAGGCTCCGCTGCCTGAAATTATTCTGGCCTGCGTTACGGCCTTTATTGCCAGTATAGGTCTGGGAGCGGCAATGCAGGGCTACTTTGTGCGCAATATGCCTTACTGGCACCGGGGTATTTTATTGATCGGTTCTATTATGCTCATGGAAACCAGCTGGACGTGGGACCTGGTCGGGTTAGCCCTGGTCGGAGGAGTTTTCCTGCTTGAATTTATAGCTGAACGGATATTAAAGAAAGAGGCTGCGGCCTAAAATATAGGGAAGGAGTATCGCAAAATGTATAAAATATTGTTGGCTACCGACGGGTCGGAATATTCCCTGCAATCTTTGCAGAAAATCATACCCATGGCCAAAGCCATGCAGGCCAAGCTGACTGTTCTTTCGGTTGCAGAAGAAATTCCTTTCCTGCGGGGTACCGAAGGCATGTCACAGGAAGAGTTCAACGTCCTCGTAAATTCAATTAACAGGGAAGCTGAGATGGGCCTGGAACGGGCCCGGAAGCTGTTTGAGTCAGCAGGATTAAAAGTAGAGACGATGCTCAGGGCCGGAAAGTCGGCAGAAGTAATCTGTGAAGAAGCAGAAAATGGCAGCTTTGATCTTATAGTCTTGGGAGACACCGGCCGAGGAGGGCTTAAAGAGCTGTTTCTGGGCAGCGTCAGTAATAAAATTGTCCATCAGGCCCGGACCGATGTAATGATTGTTAAAAGAAAGAATTAGCAATGTATTCCAGCCTTTATTAATTGATCAGTAGTTACCTTTAAATTACAAAAAACCGTAGATGATCTAAAATGCACGCAGTAGAAGGAACATAAAAATGACTCCCCCAACCAGGTTGTGGGGGAGCCGATTAATCCCGGAAATGTTTTTTAGTTAAAATCCTCAGCTTGGATCTAGACTTAATGGTGGTTGTATTGCTGTTACATCTGGTTAAAGTGGCCATGTTCGATATACTGCAGGTAGTCACATTTGTTATCAATGCATTCATTAGCGATTTCCTCTTTATCATAATGCAAGTAGTCAATTTTGCTATTAACGTATCCTTTAGCAACGTATCCTTTAGCAATGTTACCTTTAGCAATGTTACCTTTATTGCTGGGAATTGGAATCCGGGGGTTGGTTTGCAACGTCCCAACAAAAATTCCTACTAAAAACAACGATAAACCGCCTAAAATCAAGACTGGCATAATTAAACCTCCTTGGTTATTGTAAGCAATCTTTTCCTGCTACTAAAATTCAGGACACTATCCCAACATAATCACCTCCAGATCCACTTATTTACCATTATTGATAGTATTCATATTTAAATAATAGTATTTAAGCTTATTCCTATCCTAACTCAAATAAATACAATTGTCAATAGATTATGATAAGTTATATTATTCACAATACAAGTTAATTTTGTCACAATATATGTGCTTATTTTCACATATCCGGGAGGGGTGATTAGATAATAATAGAAGAGGGGATCGAAGGCACTGAACAAACAATTCCTGAATTCCTGCTCCCGGTATATTCGTAAAGTGCGCTCGCTAATCCCCCGGTCAGTGATTAATAAAGTTTAGATTATAATTGTTTAAACGGGTTAACTGCTGTATATGTCACGATTTTAAGACAAACAGCAATTCTTCCGCTTCTGTGTTATCTTCGGGCATTTTTAGAGGACGAACTTCCGAATTTTCGGCAGCATAGCCTTTGTTAATTTCAACATCGTTTTCGCCGGCCCAATCCATAAAATCGGCGAGTGTGAAAAGATGAATGTTTGGAGTGTTATGCCATTTGTAAGGCAAAGAAGAGATAACCGGCATTCTTCCTGTCTGCAGCAGTTGGCCAATTATTCCTTTGTAATTGAAATTGGGGAAGCTGACAATAATCTTATTTCCGATGCGTAAAATTTCTTTCAGAACCAGTAGCGGCCGCTGTAACTGCTGCAAGGTTTTTTCCAGGATCACGTAGTCGTATGATTTGTTTTTAAACTCGGCCAGGCCGAGATCGAGGTTTTTTTGGTATACCGCCACCCCGTTGCTGACAGCTTCAGCCACATAGTCAGGATTGGCTTCTACCGCCTGCCCGTTTATGGCTTTTTTGTTAATCAGCTTAGCCAGCAGTTCGCCGTTACCGCAGCCAAGATCAAGAACTGAAGAGTTTGCTTCGATCAGGTCATAGATCAGGTTGTGATCCCAACGTTTTCCATTGTTCATCACTGATCACCCTTTTCTAATGCATTTTCCAAGAATGAAGCAACAAGGGGAGCAGTCCGGGTAACCTCCAGTAAAAATGCGTCGTGCCCGTAAGCCGAAGGAATCTCGATATAGGAGACCGGCTTATGGTTGGCAATAATTGCTTCAGCTAAAGCCCTGGTTGATGCCGGAGGGTACAGCCAGTCGGAAGTGTAAGCTATTAACAATAGCTGTGCATCGATTGAAGAACAGGTTTCAGCCAGATTTCCTCCACCGTGAGAAGATGCGTCATAATAATCCATAGCCCTGGTCAGGTATAGATAACTGTTGGCGTCAAAACGCTGGACAAAAGAGCGCCCCTGGTGTTCAAGGTAACTCTCTACAGAAAATTCACTATTAAGTCGGTAGCAGGGTTGCGTGCCATTTTGAAAACGGCGCCCGAATTTACCTTCCATCGATTCATAGGAAAGATAGGTGATATGTCCGAGCATTCGGGCCAGTTCCAAACCGCCCCATGGTGGTGTTAATCCGTAGTAGTTGCCATTGTTAAAACTGGGATCGTTAAAAATAGCTTGCCGTCCCACTGCATTGAAAGCCAACCCCTGGGCCCCGAGACGGGCCGAAGCGGAGAAAATGATCGCGGATTTGATCCGTTCAGGATAATTGATGGACCAGGCCAGGGCTTGCTGTCCGCCCAGCGATCCCCCGACCACAGCCAGCAGTTTTTCGATTTCGAAGTAGTCTTGAAGGCGTAAGTGTAAACGAACCCAGTCATCGACTGTGACTACGGGAAAGTTCAGGGCGTAAGGTTTGCCGGTCAGGGGATCGGTTTCCCATGGTCCTGTTGTTCCGTAACAACTGCCGAGGAGATTTGCACAGATTACAAAATAGCGGTTGGTATCGAAAGCTTTACCCGGGCCAATCGCCTCGTCCCACCAACCGGGTTTGTTTTTTCTCCACGGCCGCTTATCTTTTTGCCAGTCGGCGTCCCAACCGGCTGCATGGGCGTCACCGGAAAGGGCATGCAGGATAAAAATGGCATTATCCTTAGCCGGAGAGAGCTGGCCGTATGTTTCAAATTCAACCGTTATGGGGGCAAAACTTGCTCCGCAGTCAAGCGGCAAAGGATTGTCACTAGTGGCAAGGATTATTTTTTGCGGTTTTGTCCAACCGACAGAGGAAGGTGAATCGGGAAGATCAAAGCCAGCTTTTTTTTCGAGGCAGACGTTGAGGGGATCAGTCATCTTTTTTCTGCCCCCTAACTACCGGTGCGTTTTGGCTTGTTTCCAGGGCCTGATCCAGATCGGCAATTATATCTGCCGCCTCTTCCAATCCCACCGAGAGTCGTACATAGTCGTCGGTTACTCCGGATTGAAGACGTTCATCCGGGGAAAGTTGGCGATGAGTAGTTGAAGCCGGGTGGATAATCAATGACTTGGCATCACCAATATTGGCCAGATGTGAGAACAGTTTTACAGCATTGATCAAGTTGGCCCCGGCTTCAAGGCCGCCCCGGACGCCGAAACCCAGAATGGCTCCCTGTCCATGGGGCAGGATATCCCGGGCATAGTTATAATCCGGATGGTCCGCGAGGCCAGGATAATTGACCCAGGTGACAGCCGGATGATTTTTGAGCCAACTGGCCACAGCCAGGGCATTTTCACAGTGTTTAGTCATGCGCAGGGGAAGTGTTTCCAATCCCTGCAGGAAAAGAAAAGCATTAAAAGGAGCCAGGCAGGATCCTAAATCCCTTAACAGCTGCACCCGGCATTTTATGGCAAAAGCGATGCCACCCGCATCAGCGCCAAAAGAATCCCAATAATTGATGCCGTTATAGGTGGGATCCGGCCTGGTGAATTCTGGAAACATGCCATTATTCCAGGGAAAAGTTCCTTTTTCTACGATAGCGCCTCCAATTGAGTTACCATGACCGCCGATAAACTTGGTCAGGGAGTGGATCACTAAGTCTGCTCCATGTTCGAAAGGACGGAATAAGTAAGGAGTAGTTACTGTATTATCGACAATCAGGGGAAGACCATGATTTTTTGCCACTGCACTGATTTCTTTGAAGCGAGCGATACGATTCTTTGGATTGCCTATTGATTCAACAAAAATTGCCCTGGTATTGTTGTCTATTGCTTCAGCAAAGCTGGCCGGGTCTAGGGGGTCTGCAAAGCGAACGTTAATGCCGAAACGCGGCAGGGTATAGGCGAAAAGATTGTAAGTGCCGCCGTATAGGTGGGCGCTGCTGACAATGTTATGACCGGCCCGGGCCAGGTTAAATATTGCCAGTGAAGTTGCTGCCTGGCCGGAAGCCAGGGCTAAAGCGGCGCTGCCTCCTTCGAGTGCGGCTAATCTTTTCTCCAGTACATCAACCGTCGGATTCATGATGCGGGAATAAATATTGCCTTCCTGTTCAAGGCCGAAAAGCCCGGCAGCATGTTCAACCGATTCAAAAACGTATGAGGTGGTCTGGTAAATCGGCACTGCACGAGAACCGGTAGTTGGATCAGCTTGCTGACCGGCATGAATTGACAAGGTGGAAAAACTGTGGGTCATAATAATTGCCTCCCTTTTTTCTGTTTAAGTGTTTGTCAGGCTACTCTTTAAGTTACAGCAGAAAGAGAGTGCATAGCTGGAAGCCCGCCCCGGTTGGTAAACAGATGAAAGGAGGTGTTAAGAACATAGAAGAAGCATTTACAGCAGGATCGCCAGTCAGGTTTTGATGAGTTTGTCAGCGCGCTCTTAAGCATCATTGTTCCTCCTTAAACTGATATAATTACCATAGCTTTACTTGTAAATATAAAAACAATGATACATGTTTCAAATCTAGTTGTCAAGAAAAAATTGATCTTGAAGATAGATCAGGCCTAAACGGGAGTAAGGGCCTGATCTATAAACCCTTCTTCAGTCAACCTTTCAAATACCCATGAGGTAATCAACCCTATAATACTCTTTCAAAAAAATTTGACTAGCAGCAATTGCCTGGCTGTTTTGAGCTCTTATTAATGCAGAGATTATCATTTCCATTATAATGATCTTGGTGATTATTTATGGTAATTCAAAAATAAAATAGCCCGGGTTGCACCGTAATAGGGGATGACCCGGGCTATTTCAGAAGGCAGAAAGCTTTTATTTATTATACTTACTCAGGTGATGCGGTCTGGCACCGGCGATTCCGTTGGTGGTGCTAACCCGGTTAATCTTTTCCATAAACCGTCTCCAGCTGGAAATAGAACTGCAGGTAGGCAGACTATCCTCAAAATCCTCCAGACAAGCGGTTGAGCAAAAATAATAGCTTCGGCAATCAGACGATTTGTAGTTTTCCCCTGGCGGAGAACAAACCAACTCTTCTCCGCAGAATGTTTTGCTGACCTCTTTCTTTTGGGGGAAGAAGCTCTTTTTGCATGACGGACAAACTTTTTCCACTGTACCCTGTTCAAACATATTTGTTCACCTCCCGGGATTTGTGATAATCGGAACAATATAAAACTACTCCGATAGAATAAGTATAATTTATTGCAGTTCTGAAGTCAATGGTTGTGAAAAATTAAAAAATTCACAAGCGATCGTGAAAAGTAACAGTTGGCGATTGAAGAGTTTAATTCTGTAATCTTAGCGAAGGCTTGAATAGTTCGTTAAATGATTTCTTGGGGTATTATCACTAAAATACCATAAAACCTATTGACAAGGTATATATTATATCTTACATTACATAGCACACAAAACTTTTTTATAAAGAGATTGATTTAAATAAAGGCCAAGTAAAGGAGAAGATACTATGCGTTACTTTAATCGCATTGAGGAGTTGATCGGCGGGACACCCCTGGTTCGATTGAACCGAATTAACGCCCGGATGAAAGCCACCATCATGGTTAAATTGGAAAGCATAAATCCCGGCGGCAGTGTTAAGGATCGTATCGGACTGACCATGATCGAAGAAGCAGAACGGGTTGGGTTACTCAGACCGGGTGGCACTATCGTTGAAGCCACTGCCGGAAATACAGGAGTGGGGTTGGCATTGTCTGCCGCCGCTCGTGGATACCGCTGCATTTTTGTTCTACCGGACAAGATGAGCCGTGATAAAATCGATTTATTGAAAGCGTACGGGGCTGAAGTGGTTATTACCCGGACTGATGTCCCTCCCGACTCACCGGAAAGCTATAACGGTGTAGCTGATAGGTTGTCTCGGGAGATACCCGGCGCCTTCCGGCCGAACCAGTTTGGCAACCCGGTTAACCCTAAAACCCATTACCGGACCACGGGACCGGAAATATGGGCAGATACCGATGGAGAGGTGGATGTATTTGTTGCCGGGATCGGCACCGGCGGTACAATCTCCGGAGCAGGGGGTTACCTGAAAGAGAAGAAACCTTCTTTGACGGTGGTAGGGGCTGATCCGGCGGGTTCCATTCTTTCCGGGGATACTCCCAAACCCTATAAAGTGGAAGGTATCGGTGAAGATTTTTTCCCTGATACATATGACCGTCAGGTGGTTGATGAAATGATCCGGATAACGGACCAGGAATCCTTTACCATGGCCCGTCGGCTGACCCGGGAGGAGGGCCTTCTGGTGGGCGGGTCTGCAGGAACGGCAGTGGCGGCAGCATTAAAATTTGCGGTTCGTCTACAGGAAGAAAAAATAATAGTGGTGATGCTGCCCGATACCGGGCGTAACTACATTTCAAGTATTTTCTCCGACCACTGGATGGAAGAAAATGGTTTTACTGTGGAAACAACTACACAGGATCATGGTGGAAACCGCCAAGAGAAAACTTAAACAGCCTTTTGATCTTTAGAGATCTTCTTGTTTTTCTCAATGATTCTCGATGATAAGGAGGGATAAGAATGCAAGATAAAAAGTTTGCAACCCGGGCCATTCATGCCGGCCAGGAGGCCGATCCGGTAACGGGGGCAACAATAGTGCCAATATATGCCACCTCTACATTTACCCAGGAAGCGCCTGGAGAACACAAGGGCTATGAATACTCCCGCACCGGTAACCCCACCCGGTCAGCCCTGGAGGAGTGCCTGGCCTCCTTGGAAGGGGGGGCATACGGGCTGGGTTTTGCCTCAGGATCAGCTGCCACTGACGCGGTGGTGAACCTTCTGGAGCCAGGAGACCACCTGGTATCGTGTTCTGAAGTCTACGGCGGCACCTTTCGCATTTTCACCGGAATTTATCAGCGGCGGGGACTCCAGGTAACCTACGTGGACGGTTCTAACCCGGAGGCTTTCAACCGTGCGCTTACAAATAAGACCAGAATGATCTGGCTGGAAAGCCCGACTAACCCGCTGTTGAATATTTTCGATTTAAGGTCTATCGCTGAGTTGGCGCAGAAAAATGGATCAACCATGGTAGTGGATAACACCTTTGCCACCCCGTACCTACAAAACCCCCTGGCCCTGGGGGCAGAAATAGTTGTGCACAGTACTACCAAGTACCTCAACGGTCATTCCGATCTTATTGGTGGAGCGGTAGTTACTTCCAATCAATCTCTTTATGAAAAAATGAGTTACTACCAAAACGCGGCTGGAGCGGTCCCTTCTCCATTTGATGCCTGGCTCGTTCTGCGGGGGATTAAAACCCTGCCGGTACGTATGGAAGCCCACCAGCGTGGTGCTGCTGATATTGCCTCATTCCTGCTGGCCCACCCGGCGGTAGCATCGGTTTACTATCCGGGCCTTAAAGAGCATCCCGGTCATCAACTGGCTGGGAGGCAGATGAGAGGATGGGGTGGTATGGTCTCATTCAAATTGGAAGACCCGGTGCGGGTGGATTACTTTTTCCGGAAACTGAAAATATTTGCAGTGGCGGAAAGCCTGGGCGGGGTAGAATCACTGGCCTGCCACCCTTATACCATGACTCATGCCACTATTCCGGAAGACAAACGTGAAGCACTGGGGATTACGCCCGAGCTCGTCCGGCTCTCAGTCGGCCTGGAAGATCCGGAGGACCTGGCAGATGATTTGCGTGAAGCCCTGGGAGCCTGAATTATAAAAGTGCAACAATTCATCCCTAATCAAGCAGCAGGGCGGCAATTGAAGCAACAGAATTGATATCTGCATGGCCCGGCAATATTAAAACAGATTTCAGGCAATCTCTTTGAGACTGGCGCATAGGAGCAGCCTGAGCCGCCCGGCCAGCGACCCAGGCTGCCCTGATAGTCGGAATATTCTTGACATATATTATTAACGATGTTATTGTATTTATAAAATAGCAAGTAGTGATCTCGCCACTAATGCTGGTTAAATACTTCCAGAAGCTTTTTATCTGTTGTAGAAAATGTTGTTTTAGCTGATCAATTAGGACGCCATTCTTATCTTCGAGAAATTGCTGCATTATAGTCCATCGACTACACGCAGGAGGTAAAATATAATGAATCAAAACCAAAAAACAATCTTAATAGCCGGCGGCATCAAGGAATACGTTAGATGCGCTATGCAAAAGGCGAAATATCCCGGGAAGAGTTCTTAAATACCCGCAAGGATCTTGAAAGTTAATTTCTCAGTTCGAAAGGAGTTTTATGTATGCATATGTGGAATGGTTTCTTTGGGATGGGCTGGATCTGGATGATTTTATTTTGGCTTATTATTATTGCCGTGGTTGTAGTTGTCGTTATTTTGATAATAAACAGTACAAAACAAAACCAAGCCCCCTCACCGGGCAGGAGTTCGGGTTATGCTGATGCGGTGGAAAAAGTGAAAGAAAGGTACGCCAAAGGTGAAATTAGCCGGGAAGAATATAAACAAATGATTGAAGACCTCAAAGAGTAAGTTGCCAGGGTTACAGGGTCGCTGAAAACACTAAGCCTATGAAACTGCACTGCTTTTTATACCAGCAGGTTGGTCGATCTGCCGTGGGAATAATTTATGCTTTTTCATCTGCTGAAAAAATGCAAAAACCTGCCTGAATTTCGAGCAAACAGGCAATAGCTACAAGTACGCCCACATCGAAATCATAAGCCGGCATTATCCCCAATTAAAAAAAGCTGGTACTTCCGGAAACCCATTTTTAAATAATCTTTTTTCATAGCGGCTTACTCCCCGGCAGGATAGTTTAATAATAAGAAGCTTTGCCTGAGCATACACCAGTAATCTTGACGTGGTCTGAAATGTAAGTTAAAATTAATAGTAAATTAATAGTATTAATAGACTATCATGTTTAAGGGCGCATCATAATGATGTTTTTACACTTTTTAAAAGAGAGAACTGCTTACTGTGCCAACTTTTTGATGAAAAATCCTCTGGTGATGTTAACAGGTTGCCCTCTGGCCAATCAACTCCCGGTTAAGCTGATGCTATCATTTACACTAGTTGTTGAATAATGGTTTTTCTCCAGCAATATTATAATCAAACAGAAAGAAGGAGACAGTGTTATTAATCAGGGACAGTAAAAGAAATAAAAAGTGGAAGGAATAAAATATGAGGTTGAAAGACCTGCAAATAAATGTTATAATATACCCCAGTAGGGTATGCAGGAATTGGGTTTGATTGCATGAAAAATGAAATTATCAATTACGTTAATTCACTGCAATGCAAAGCAGAGAATGTCGATAAACTCATAAATAGCGCTGAATGCGGGGTGAAAAAATGAATGAACCGTTAAATAAGGCTGAATTAAAAAAAGCCGTGATTAGAATAGCGGGCATGAGCTGCAGCAGTTGCGTCCAGAACATCGAAAAAGCTTTACAACAGTCTCAAGGTGTCCAGTCAGTCCAGGTAAACTTTACAGCAGAAAAGGCTTACGTTGAATATGATCCTTCTCAGTTGGATGAGACTGCCTTGCTGGAGGCAATAAAGAGCAGCGGTTACCAGGGAGAGCTGTCCGGTGATGAACTGACCACAGTATCTTTTACGGTTTCCGGTATGACCTGCAGCAGTTGTGTGCAGCGGGTTGAAAAAAGCCTGGGCAATGTGACAGGGGTTGCTGAAGCCAATGTTAATTTTGCTTCGGAAAAAGTTACGGTTAAATATAATACTGAAGAAACCAGCCTGGCAGAATTGAAGCAGACCGTCCGGGATAGCGGTTATGAAGTTGTCGAGAGTTTAGACGTCGAGAGCGAAGGAAGGGAAGAAAAAGACCACGAACTGGCCAAAATGGCCCATGCGGCCCGCCGGATGTGGTTTGCTGTTGCTATTGCCGCTCCGATGATGATCCTGATGATGGTTCATATGTTAGTGGTAGAGATTCCTTATTACCTGCCGATTATTTATATCCTCGGGTTTCCGGTAATCTTTTTTGCCGGTTGGGAGACCCATGTCGGCAGCTTTAAATCTGTTAAAAATCTTACCCCCAATATGGACACCCTGGTATCAATGGGTTCCCTGATCCCTTACCTGCTCAACCTTAGCGCCATATGGCTTCCGATCACCTCTTTTGTAGAGATGGCTACAGCTATTATGACTTTGCACCTTGTCGGAAGGTTTCTAGAAGCAAAAGCTAAAGGAAAAGCTTCCCAGGCGATTAAAAAACTCCTGGAGATGGAAGCTAAAAAAGCGCGGATCTTGATCGACGGTGAAGAGGTCGAGGTTCCGATCGAGGAAGTAAAAGCCGGGCAAGTAATGATTGTCCGTCCCGGTGAAAAAATACCAACTGACGGTGTTGTCATAGAGGGCAAGAGCAGCATAGATGAATCGATGGCTACCGGGGAGTCCCTGCCCGTGGAACGAACAAGCGGGGATGAAGTGATCGGTTCAACTCTTAATAAACAGGGTATCCTGCAGGTGGAGGCGACCAAAGTAGGTAAAGACACCTTCCTCTCCCAGGTAATTAAAATGGTGGAAGAAAGCCAGGGTTCCAAAGTCCCGATCCAGGAATTTGCGGATAAAGTCACCGGTTATTTCGTTCCGGCAGTGATCATGATCGCGACCCTGGCATTTGTATCCTGGATGCTATCCCCGGGATTTTTTATCCCGATTGTTGAGTTTGTTAATTTCCCCTGGAGCAATGTCGACCTGCCGGTGTTTTCACTGGCCCTCCTGGCGACCATTGCCGTTTTGGTCATTTCCTGCCCCTGTGCATTAGGCCTGGCCACTCCTACAGCAATCATGGTCGGCGGCGGCCTGGGCGCAGAGAAAGGAATTTTAATCAGAAAAGGAGAGGCGATCCAGACCATGAAGGACGTCAGGATGATTGCCTTTGATAAAACGGGAACTATTACCAAGGGTAAACCTGAGGTAACCGATGTGATTCCCTTTAATGGCCATACTGAAAACGACATGCTGTTGTACGCCGGCAGCATTGAAAGCGCATCCGAACACCCCCTTGGCGCGGCTGTAGTTGAAAGAGCCAGGGAGGAGAACCCGGATCTGCATGCAGTAGAAGACTTTTCAGCTTTGAGCGGCAAAGGGGTCCAGGGCCGTGTGAATGAAAAACAGGTTTTGGTCGGAAACCGCAACTTGATGAAGGTGAAAGAAGTAGCCTATGAAAAATATAAAGAAGAAATGGAAAGGCTTGAAGATGAGGCTAAAACAGCGATGTTAATCGCTATTGACGGGGACATGGCCGGGATTATTGCCGTTGCTGATACCCTAAAGGAAGATTCTATACCGGCGATTGCCGAACTGGAAAAAATGGGGCTCCGCACAGCAATGATTACCGGTGACAACCCGAGAACGGCAAATGCCATCGCCCGCGGAGTGGGCATTAGCAAAGTGCTGGCCGAAGTTCTGCCTGACGGCAAAGTTGATGAAATCAAGAAACTGCAAGAGGAGTTTGGAACTGTAGCGATGGTGGGGGACGGGATTAACGATGCTCCCGCTTTAAAGCAAGCCAATGTCGGGATTGCGATTGGGACCGGTACCGATATTGCCATTGAAGCAGCCGATATAACCCTGGTCCGGGGCGAACTAAGCGCGGTAATCGGAGCGATCAAACTGTCCATTGCTACCTTTGGAAAGATTAAGCAAAATTATTTCTGGGCCTGGATTTATAATGCCCTGGCTATTCCGGCGGCCTTTTTCGGATTACTGCACCCGATGATTGGTGCGGCAGCCATGGCCACAAGTTCGATCAGTGTGGTTTTAAATTCAACTCTCTTGAAAAAAGCTAAAATTGAGCCGTCGTACCCCGATCAGAAGCCTCCGGCGTCGGGGCCGAAAAAAGCGAAAGAAGAGCCTGTCGCTGCAAAGTGAACCGGTTCAAATAGGAATCGTTTAATGCAGGCGTATTAAAAACCGACATTAAAAAGGAGGTGCAAGATAATGAGTCAGAAAAAAGCGGTTATAAATGTATCCGGAATGAGTTGCAATCATTGTGTTCAGAGCGTCGAAAAAGCCTTGCAACAGACTAACGGCGTCGGTTCGGTCAAAGTAGACCTTGCTTCAGAAAAAGCTTATGTCGATTATAATCCGGATCAGTTAAATCAAGAGGACCTGCTTCAGGTAATCAAAGATAGCGGTTACGGAGCAGAATTGTCCGGTTAACAGCTTAAACAAGCTGTAACAAAAGGTTCCAGGAAGGAGAGGTTGATTATGTATCTGGATCCTGTATGCAAAAGTAATTTAAAAGAAGAGCAGGTAAAAGCAACATATACGTATAAAGGACAAACATACCAGTTTTGTTGTGAAGGTTGCCGTGATCACTTCAGTAATGATCCTGACAAGCATATTGGGAGAAACTGGTGGCAGCGCTTTTTATACCGGTTGGCTGAATCCAATGCCGAGGAGTTTGAAGGAAAAAGCCCTTCCTGTCATTAATAGCAAAAAGGCCAACAGCGTATGTTTTACTTCACCAATTTGAAGATGTGGAAGTTAAATGGGCGTTAAAAAACCGGGTAGTTTTAGCCCAGCATTTTTTGCTTGGTAAATGTAAACGGTAATAGAAAGCCAGGTTAGGGCTACAAAGAAGGAAGAACAGTAATTTTACCAGGGCCGGTAAAACTCATAAAAGTCTTTTAATCACATCCATCAGTTCTTCTATTGTTTTTTCTTCGCTTTCTATGTCCAGAATAGCTTTGCTGACACATCCCCTGGTGTGATCTTCAAGGATTAACATGGCCAGGCGGGCCAGGGCCATTCTGGCGGCAGCTATCTGATTGAGTACATCAACACAATATCTTTCTTCTTCAACAATTCGGTGTATGCCCCTTACCTGTCCTTCTATCCGTTTCAAGCCATCCAGAATATTTTTTTTGTTATTCTGGTAACTCCCGCGTAGTTCATGATGGCAACTTTGGCCGTTGTCTGCATCGTTATAACCGTTGGCAGTACTTTTTTCAGTCATTACACTTTGCCCCTTTTTAATTTTTATAGATGCTCGAATAAGCACCTTTGGTATGGTCAAAACTTTATTACCAGGTCTAATACTGTCTTTATGAATATAGTATCTTTATTAATTATGGACCCCCAGGGGGTATGGTGTCAAGCGTCTTTTGCTGTTGAACTTGTCATGAAAAAGTTTGTGCGTTATACTACCTAAAATATGGTTTGCAGCTAGACTAACCATAAAATTAAGGTTTAATACAGGAAATTTATTTAACCATTTCCAGGGAGGAAAACAAAATGGTGAACCAGGATCAAACAAAGGATATTAACTGCACTACAGAAGAAGATATAATGGCAAGGTATCGCGAAAAACTTCCACGGGTAGTGCAACAGATTATTGATAACTGTCTTGAGCAAAAAAACAATAGACATGTTGATTATGAACCGATACCATCAAAAAACTCTGTTGTAAAAATAATCGATAAATTTTTAGAAATTATTTTCCCCGGTTATTTTAACCCTGAAAAACTTGATCCCGTAAATCTAAGTTTTCATATTGGCCAGAGCGCAACCCAGCTTTACAGTATGTTGTCCGAGCAGGTTATAAGCAGCATCAGGCATGATTGTCTCAGGTATGATCTGACCTGCCGTGAGTGCATCGAGACCGGTTATGATATTACATTAAAGGTAATGGGTAAAATTACTTCGATTCAAGATGCCCTGGCGGAAGATGTTCAGGCCGCATATGATGGAGACCCAGCTGCCTACAGTTATGATGAAATAATTTTCAGCTATCCCGGAATTTACGCGATTACTGTTTACAGGGTGGCACACTTACTCTACCAGCTGGATGTTCCTCTCTTGCCCAGGATTATGACCGAGCATGCCCACAGCCATACCGGTATTGATATTCATCCGGGAGCAAGAATCGCCGAGCGCTTTGTGATCGATCATGGAACAGGAGTTGTCATCGGCGAAACAGCGACAATTGGTAAAGACGTGCGTATCTATCAGGGAGTAACGCTGGGCGCCCTTTCACTGCCGCGGGACGCAGGGGATAAGCTTCGGGGGCAAAAACGTCATCCTGACATTGAAGATGATGTAATTATCTATTCAGGGGCAACAATACTCGGAGGAAATACGGTCATCGGGGCGAGATCTGTGGTTGGCGGTAATGTCTGGCTTACCGAATCGATTCCAACAGATACAAAGGTGTTTTTGGAAAAACCCAGGCTGGTTTATAAGAAGGACCTGTAACATGAATACCTGGCCAGGCTCATGAAACTGGTTGCCGGAGGAGTGTAGCAAATCAAAGTTGATGTTTTTGCCTGCATGTTATTCTTGATCCTCAAGCTCAAACCACCGGTGTGATCATATGTATACAAGTTAAATCATTTGACCTGTCTGCATAAAATGCTATATTCCTTGAAAGTGCGCCTGGTTACATTCCTGAAGTGATCTACGCTATCCCCTCCGGTCATGTTGAAACATTATAACGAGGGATGGTGGCCGATCACTGGTGGTCATTATCCGGTTGGAACAAAACGGTGCTCTCAGCATATGTAAAACAGCGAAGTGACTAACAGTAAAACAGCGGAATAATGAATTATTAAAGAAGGCACTGCTGCATATGATGCAGCGCTTTCTTTTATTGATGCTAAAAGTAATAATTGCGAGATTGGAAGAATTGCTGCATAATAGGACTTAACTTTTCCTTAAAGCACCTGGTGATTATTTGGGGTCAATCTACCCGGGATCAACAAGTATAAGCCAGTTAACGCACCTAATGATAAATAGACTTGATTTGATAAGGGTGTTTGGTTGTGAATCCTAATTCGAGAAGAGAAAGAATAACAAAAATTTTAGAAAAGGCCGTTCAGCCCGTGGCTGGTTCAAGACTGGCTGAACAGTTAGCGGTTAGCAGGCAGGTCATCGTTCAGGATATTTCTATTCTCCGGGCTATGGGTGAGCAAATACTGGCGACACCCCGGGGATATATTTTTGTAGAAAGCTTAACCCCTGCAGTTTACCGAAAAACCTTTGCCATGCGCCATAATCATGAAGAGATGAAGCATGAATTAGAAATAATCGTTGATACCGGGGGAAAGGTGGTTGATGTTCTGGTAGAGCACCCGGTTTATGGGGAATTGAAGGGCATGCTGATGCTTGGATCGCGCCGGGATATCAAGGAATTTATCGAAAGCCTGGAAAGTTCCAGTTCAAAACCTCTTTCTGCTTTAACAGACGGGGTCCATCTTCATACAGTTGAAGCTGCAAGCGAGGAAGTTTTTTTCCACATCGAAAAGGAGCTGGAAAGGTCCGGTTACCTGCTAAAGATAAATGATTGACTTAGTGGATGCTATGCGCTAAAATTTTTTATCAGTAAATGACAAGACACCTATCTATACAACAGTAAACAGAGAGGGGTACTGTAATGAATATTTTGAAGTTAAAAGACGAAATAACCGCCCTGAAAGAAAAACATAACGCCATTATTCTGGCCCATAATTATCAGCTTGACGAGGTGCAGGAAATAGCCGATTACACTGGAGATTCTTTCGGCTTAAGCAAGCTTGCAGCTTCTACAACTGCTGATGTTATAGTTTTTTGCGGAGTTAAATTTATGGCCGAAAGCGCCTACATTCTTTCTCCGGAAAAAACAGTACTTCAACCGGATTTAAAGGCCGGCTGTCCTCTTGCGGAAAGTATAAATCCTGAGGAACTGCAGGCTAAAAAGGAAGAATACCCGGAGGCTGCAGTAGTCTGTTATGTGAACAGCTCTGCAGAAATAAAAGCTTTAAGCGATATCTGCTGTACTTCTTCTAATGCAGCAGGGATCGTTAACTCCCTTGAGGAAAACCAGGTTCTTTTTGTCCCGGATAAAAACCTGGCCGATTATGTGGCTGGTAATACAGAAAAAGAAATAATCCCCTGGGATGGGTGCTGTGCCACTCATAATGCAGTTACAGCTGCTGACGTGCATGAACTGCGTAATTTATATCCCGATGGAATTGTCACCGTTCATCCCGAGTGCCGCCCGGAAGTAATCGCTTTGGCCGACCATGTCGGAAGCACTGCGGAGATGATCAGATTTGCTAAAGAAACGGATTCCGAAAAGATTATTATCGGTACGGAAATGGGTACTTTGTATAAACTAAAAAAAGATAACCCGGATAAAAAATTTTATTTACTGTCCCGGGAACTGGTCTGTTCCGATATGAAATTAAACAACCTGGAAAAAATTAAAGCTGCACTTGAAACCATGCAGCATCAGGTTACTGTGCCGGAAAATATAAGAAAGGCGGCATTCAGATCATTAGACAGGATGCTTCAGGTTAAAACAAATAAAACGAGTTATTGCCAGCTGTAAGCTGCAGTAGTTTCAAAGAAGAGGGACATTTTTTTGAAATGAGCGGGTGAAAGTTAAAGGCCCGGGAGGAGTTTCTTTTTTGATTGCAAACAAATTATTACTTAAAGGTATCGTTGAAAATGCCCTTATGGAAGATATTGGCAGTGGTGATGTTACCACTGAAAATATCTTCTGTAATAATGAAACCGGTTCCGGGAAAATCATAGCAAAGGAGAAGGGCATAATAGCCGGTCTGCCGGTGGCAGAGCTGGTATTTAAGACCCTGGATGCGGATATTAAGTGGGAACAGTTTGTTAATGATGGAGCTGAAGTAACAGCGGGAAAAACCATTGCCGGGGTCACCGGTAATCTGCAGGTCATATTAAGCGGGGAGAGAGTAGCCCTGAACTTTATCCAAAGGTTGTCGGCAATAGCGACTAAAACCTTTGCTTTGGTTAATAAGATCGCTCAATATAATGTGAAAATACTTGATACAAGAAAGACTACACCCGGGTTAAGGGTTTTGGAAAAATATGCTGTGCGGATCGGCGGGGGGACCAATCACCGTTTTGGGCTTTATGATGCGGCCATGGTTAAAGATAATCATATCAAGGCAGCAGGAGGTATTGCCGGTGCGGTTTCAATGTTGAAAGATAACCTGCCTGTTACCACAAAAATTGAAGTAGAAGTAGAAACCATGGAACAGGTAACAGAAGCGCTTTCATCCAATGTGGATATTATAATGCTGGACAACATGTCACCGCAGGAAATGCAGCAGGCGGTAAAATTAATTGCTGGAAAAGCTTTAGTGGAAGCCTCCGGCGGTATTAACATGGAAAGAATTGAAGTAATTGCAGCCTCAGGGGTAGATTATATTTCAGTGGGTGCACTGACCCATTCTATACAGTCCCTCGATATCAGCCTCGAATTAGTGTAATCGAAAAGTTGTTTTGCAGCAGGGTGAAGGCAGTTTTTATGACATTAATGTTTCCTGGGCGAGCTTATCCAAATAGTTTTCCAAGTTGAGTTTATCCTTAGACCCGGGAAGGATTCCGGGCCTTTTTCTTTCACCCGGGCCATAGCTTGAATATCCTGACAATTGCCCCCGGGCATAAGATGATTTTGCTGCCCGGATAGGTTCTGTCTGGAGTGTTGTGATTGTAAAGTCAGCTAACATTAAAAATTTTCCAATCACCGGGAATTGAATCCAGGGCCTTGTTTAGCAAGGGCTCTGGCTGATTAACGATATACACTTAATGCCTGTAAATCATCATCGTGGCTGGCGGGGCATGAACATGTAATTGAGCTTTAAAAATTAATTGTAGTTAATTTTTTGCACTCGAAAGAACACCGGCGACCATTTTAAAAACTCTATTTTCGAGGCTCTGATTTCAGCAAAAGTAAAAAATTATTGCTGCTTGATTGTAACAGTGTTAAAGTAGTAGCAACGAAGGCTGGTGACCGGCAACAGCAATAATATGTGTAAGTTCAAGCTTACTATTCTGGCTCCTGGCTGCCATAGTGAAGATGGAACGCGAGCTGGCCCCGGAGCGGATCTGCGAGATGGGTGGCCAAGAAGCAGAAATACGGGGCCAGGTCAGGGTTTACGAGAGGGTTTTTAAGCAGGGGGTTTTAAATAATGTCCGATCAGGATAAAGAACGCAGGCATATCGAAAATTTGCCCCAGGCCTTTGCCCGGCACAGGGTTGTCACCGATAAAGATGGTAATCCGATCGACTACATTTTCCTCGAAGTAAACACCGCTTTTGAGGAAATGACCGGTTTTTCAAGAGATGAGATCCTTGGCCAAAAAGTGACCACAGTCCTGCCCGGTATTGAAAATAACAATTTCGACTGGATCGGCGTCTACGGCAAGGTAGCCTTAGAGGGAAAGACCATTTCTTTCGAGCAGTATTCAAAGCCCCTGGATCGCTGGTACGATGTAACCGCTTATAGTGATGAGCCCGGCCATTTTATTACTGTTTTCAATGAAATAACCGCCAAAAAAGAAGAGCTTGTCCCCATGAAATCACTTTTGCAGATGAGCGAAAAGCTGGTCAACACCAGCGCAGCTGAGCTTGATTACCAAGAGCTGGCAGATACATTTAAAAAGCTTTCCGGCGCCAAATACGTGGCCATTAATACCTACGAAGAAGAATACACGAAAACCGTGACCAGGGCTATTGCCGGGGCTCCATCTGCTATCACCCGGGCCGCGGATATGCTTGGTTTCGACCCAACCGGGCACGCCTGGGAGATCATCCCCGAACGCCTGCATAGCATTGAAGGCGGCAAGCTGGTACACTTCCCCGGTATCTATGAAGCATCGATGGGCGCTCTCAACAAAAGTACAGCTTCGCTGCTGGAAAAGACTTTCAACATCGGCGATATCTATGTGATCAGTCTTGCCTTTGGAGAAAGCCCGTCTCTGGGGGATGTTATCTTTTTCATGCCCCGTAACCAAACTATTCAAAACCGGGAAGCGGTAGAGCTATACGCCGGCCAGGTCGGTTTGCTTTTAGCAAGAATCTGCATCGAAGAAGCGCTGCAGGAGAGTGAAAAAAGATACAGGCAAATTGCTGATAACGCAGCCGATGTAATATGGACCACAGATATGAACTTTAATTTAACCTATGTCAGCCCTTCTATTGAAAAATTGGGTGGCGAAACTGTAGATGAACACTTGATAAAAATTTTGGATCAAAAATTTACTCCTCACTCGCTGCAGCAGATCATTACAGTTTTCCAGGAAGAGATAGAAAAGGAAAATGACCCTTCAGCAGACAAAAATAGAACCAGAATTATTGAAGTTGAACAATACAAGTCTGATGGTAAAACCATTTGGGTAGCTATGCATATATCCGGTTTAAGGGATAATGCGGGAAATATAATCGGCTTTCAAGGTGTATCCCGCGACATCACCGAGCGCAAGCAGGCGGAAGAAAGCCTGCGCTATCAACTCGAGCTTGAAAAGCTGGTTTCAGAAATCTCCTCTTACCTTGGAAGCCTATCTGCAGAACAATTAAATGAAGGAATCAGCACTGCCCTTAAAATGGCCGGTGAATATTTCCAGGTAGACCGCAGTTATGTTTTTCAGTTTTCAGAAGATATGCAAACAAGAAGCATGACTCACGAATGGTGCGCGGAAGGTATCAAGCCGCAAAAAGAAAGGCTGCAGGACCAGCCGTTAAGCGATCTTCCCTGGTGGACAGAAAAGTTAAAATTAAAAAACTGTATTCACATTCCCGAAGCAGACAGCCTCCCCCCGGAAGCAAAGGGGGAAAAACGAGAGTTCAAAGCACAAAATCTAAACTCCCTTATTTGCGTGCCGCTTACGGAAGGGGAACAACTGATCGGGTCTTTGGGCTTTGATTCAGTCAAACAGAAGAGAGAGTGGACAAAAGCACATGAAACACTCCTGTTCATACTCGCTGAGTTGATTTCAAGCGCTCTGGCCAGATGTCAGGCTGAGGGGGTCTTAAAAAAATCAGAGCAGAAATACCGGGAAATTCTTTCCACCATTGAAGAAGGCTATTACGAGGTGGACTTGGCCGGCAACTTTGTTTTCTTTAATGATTCTTTATGCACGGTTTTAGGCTATAGCAGGGATGAACTAAAACAGAGAAGTTATAAAAAGCTTTACAAAAACCCACAAGAAGTCTTTCAAATTTATAACCGGTTATACCGGACCGGGATAGCGGAAAAAGCGACAGACTGGCCGGTTACAACCAAAGATGGGCAGGAAATTTTTGTTGAGGTTTCGATAACTTTACGCCGGGACGAAGCGGGAAACCCGATCGGCTTCAGGGGAATAGCACGGGATGTTACCGAGCGCAGGCTAGTGGAAGAGAAGCTGCGTGAACATGAAAAGTTACAGCAGCTGTTGATGAACCTGGCCACTGACTTAATAAATATCCCCCAGGAAAAGGTCGATGCGGCCATTAGCGAAATGCTGGAAGCCGTCGGCAATTTTACGAAGGTGGACCGCGTCTATATTTTTAACCACGACTATAACCGCCGGGTTACCTCCAACACTTATGAGTGGTGTGCAGAAGGAATAGACCCCGAAATCGACAATCTGCAGGCAACTCCTTTTAATTATTTCCCTGGCATTTTGGAGGCCCATCAAAAAGGAGAAGTTGTCCATATCCCCGATGTTGCCAAGATGCCGGAAGATCATGCCATGCGGTCTATCTTTGAGGCCCAGGGTATCCAGTCCTTGATATGGTTGCCTCTGTTTTGTGAAGGTGTAAACACCGGCTTTGTCGGTTTTGATGCGGTAAAGCAGAAAAAGGTCTTTACAGAGCAGGAAATAAACCTGTTAAAAGTTCTAGCCGAAATTGCCTCCAATATTCTGACAAGACAGAAAACCGAAACAAAGATCCGCTATATGAGCTTTCACGACAGCCTCACCGGCCTGTACAACCGTTACTACCTGGAAGAAGAAATGCATCGGCTGGATACTTCAAGG